>Ga0209589_1005469_pt1 | contig 21554 bp, 10 predicted proteins | sample CowpeawhiteBW_FD_187525 | JGI IMG/M metagenome (GOLD analysis project Ga0209589, IMG submission 187525) | Root nodule microbial communities of legume samples collected from California USA - Cow pea white BW (SPAdes) (version 2) | ecosystem: Host-associated > Plants > Roots > Nodule | place: USA... | reverse complement strand
TCTACTGCTGCATCTAATCATGCCTAGTATCTTAGAGCAGTCTTTTCATATGTACTTGCTTCATTATAAATAGAAGAGAAGGAGAGTGGTATTGTTGTCCACTACTCATATATTTTAAAGTCTCAGTCTCAAGTTGTAGAATTTAAAAATTCGCTAATTGGTTGTTGCTTGCCACTCCTACGTAACATCAAGATTGACTAACCTAACACCCAGTCACCTTCCTTTCAATTTTTTTACAACCAACACCAACTCATCTCCGGTGACACCATCCGTTCACTCTTCTCTGTTCTAAACTCTAAACCTTCAATTTCCAGTGATACAATTATGCCTTTTGTATTTTGTTTGATTCCTTGACTTTTATTCTTATATGCTGGCATATTTTGCTTAAACCAACGAGCTTTATTGTTAATTATAGATGTCATGGAATGGGCCATTATTTAGCATTTACAAGTATAAATTATTTAATTAGAATACAAAAATTTAGAATAGTGGTCCTCTCACCGTGCACTATTATACAATAGCATTTTTGGGGTTGACTGCTTTGAACTATTATCCAATATTGATAAGTATGATGCATCTTGTTGTGGGAACATATAAAATTTCACTAGGGTCAGCTATATAACTATGATATACATATACATCATGTTATGGGAACATAAATTAAAGAATTTCACAAGATTAACTCAAAAATCATTCTGATTAATTATCAATAACGCAATTATATGTGATGAAATCATTTAACAATTACTAGAACTGTTTAGAATTCTTTAATATACTGTTTTTCATAGATTAGTTTTGCATGTGGGAGCATTATCCCACTATGTTAGCTCGACCACATTCATCACACAACAGGACTCGACTTTGTCATACAATAAAGACCAAAAGTTCAGAGATTTTTTATTCACCATGAAATCTCTCTTAACAACAACTTCCTCCAATGTCCTTCTTAGACTCCACCTCCCTATTTTCATTGGACTAAAAACAAACAATCTACTCTTCTTATATGCCTCCAGTGGCCTTCTTTGTACAAGTCCAAAACAACTTCAACTATTGTACATCTTTTCCTCTACAGGTGACATGCTAACATCTAGTATAAAAACAATTTTGCATTTTAAAATTCCTTGTGTAACCAGACCTTTATTTTAACATTCTCAATTTTCCCATTCTCGCCTTTTACTCGCATGGCCCTTTCAAAGTCCAGTATTCACTACGATAAAGTATAGTCAGACGTAAGATTAATATGATAGCCTTTGAGTTAGGTAGATACCGTGATTACAAATAACCCCCAAATTTTTTTCTGCTTTCTTAGCCATCCTGCTTCTATCTTGCGTATGACACATCCTCATTAATTTTATTCTCATTTGGTAATATTGATCTTACAAATTTAAACTAGAAATGTGTGGCATGTCATCTCCAAAATTTAATTTTTAAGTCATATTCCTCGTCTCTTGCTAAAATAAAAAATAGCAATGCGTATACGCTCTTACTCCTATTTAAGTCAAAACCCTTTTTGTTTACATAATCTATGTCCAAAGCTCAAGTTTAAATGTAGCTATTCTCCTTGGAAAAAGTGAGTCACCCTATATCTTGCACTGTGATCAAACTTTCCCTTCATCCATAATACATGTACTTGATCCAAATATGTGGTTTTCCTTTCTCTACTTTTAGAAAGCTTACATATTTTACGTTCTTTATTCTTTGTCCCGATATCTTTGTAAAATTTTTCAAAAGCTTATGATTGCGCTTTACTCAATGTTTCTTACCCATCTCTAGTGTTTTTATAACTTCATAATATTCATAAAAATAAATATATAAAATTATAGTATATATCTAAGTTTAAGATGCAATGTAAATATAAAGTTAATTAAAAATAATATCAAAATAAATGGTAAAAATAATGACATAATAAATTAATTTGTTTAAAATTAATATAGACATGATAGATTAATGTTAATAATACCAACAAAAACACATGCACTCCACATTTTTGTATGTCGGGATTACTTTTAAGTGGAAAAGTTATGTAGTTACTTTGAGTTCAGAGGTTGTGTAATTAAATATTTTAATAAATACAAAGTTATTTTTATTTGTTAAAAGATAACATTTTCTAATTAAAAAACGACAATAAAAATAGTTAACGAAAGTTGCATATCCTTTATATAATGGTACAAATAATGTAGTAGTAATCTAAAGTATGTATTAAGCATAAAAATAAATCAATAAAATAATACAACTGTATCAATGACATTTTATGACCAATTAATTGGACATAAAATAAATTGATACTTTGATATGTGCCTAATCACTAGGGGAAAGGACCCTTAACAGCTAGTTGTTAGGAGGGGAGGGGGGGTGGAGCACACATGGAAATATTTTATTGAGCAATTATATTATTTGATGCAGGACACAGATACTTATAATACCCAAGGGCCTATCAAATTTCTTCAATTTGCACATTTTAGCAGAATAAACTTGTTAATGACGCAGAACAAAAAACATCCATTACTCTCTACCAAGCAAGCATAAGTGTAACTTTTCACCAAGAATATGAATATAAGTGAAGTAATCTATTGATATTTCTTTTTTTTTTCAGCATTGTGAAGTAAACTCCCAAGACAGAATTCATGTAAAAATACCTTAACAATCCAATGCCGGTCAACAAGAAGATTTGGAGACTTCAAATCTCGGTGTACAATGGGAGGATGGCTCGTGTGCAAGTAATTCATTCCCTTAGCCTGGTAAGTGCACGATAAATTCACATTAAGTAAAGGAAACAGAGAATGAGATGACTGCCGATATTGGAGCACTCCTATGGTTCAATATAAAAGCTTTGACAAGAATAAAGCTAAGATGTGTCAATAAGTACGCTGTTTATACAAATATTGGATACAGAGAGATGCTCAAATTACATTTATAAGAAAATCTCAGAGCCATTACACTTGCTTTGCGATAGAATTATATTCATGGACTCCAGTGTTCAGCCCATGGCCAGTTCATTTTCTATATCTTAGTTGTTTCTAATAAATTCCTTGGCTCTACAACAAAAAAGAAAGGGAAATTGTTTTCAACTCTTACCACATCTAGAGCCATGCGCAACCTTTTCTTCTCATCAAGCCGAATATTGGGACGATGCAGTAGCCTATATAAACTGCCTCTGTATACCGAAAGACAAATATACATTAACAAGCAAACAATAATATAGAAAAATAAATTAACTAATTGTTTTTATGGGAGGCAAAGTTGCAAGTTGACTAAATGCCAGAACAAAACATTAATAAATGAAAAAAAATAAATGTACAAAATCAATAAAAGAAAACATTTCATGTAAACATAACCAAAGAGACCATTCAAGAAACTCACAAAATGAAGTCCTATCATTTGCATTCCTGATTCAATAGCCCTACTGATAATATTTAACTTAATGCATAAGACAAAGCTAACCTTGGAAGAAATTCGGTCAAGATAGAGAAATGTGGGGGCCGAGTAATTGCTCCCATGAAGAGCACAACATTAGGATGTCGCAGCCGTAGCATGATCTCAACCTGCAATAAGATATAAAAGGGCATGAATATTATGTGCGTATGACTGCATTATACATATCCATATAGAGGCAATGGCTTACTTCAGATTTGAACTGAGCTAGTGCATCACCAGAGAAATCTTGGTCTAGAAACTTCTTTACGGCAACTTCCTGTCATGCCAACCATTCATGCAAATTACCAAAATCAGTGCACAAAATTACTATCAAGTACTTTCAAGTAGTCAAAGCAACTATGTATAATGAGATCTTCGTCTTTCAATGGATACAAGTAACAAAAGTTTCAAACAAAATCAAGATGACATAAACCAACTGGGAAGTGATATAATGGCCACATATGTCCATTTGCACAAGGAAAAAAAGTGTGCATATTCGTATCCATATTTCATATGCTAATAAAAGCAATTTAGTAAACATCTTGACAACCATGTAGAAACAAACTGAAAGTTCTAAGACCTGCATCAACGTCAACTTATCTAAAGATAAGATTAGTGCTACACCCCATCTCACCCTGATCCCTCTTGGAATCTTAATATTGATAGATATTGATTTCAAAAATAGTTAACAGAAAAGAATTGGTAACTTGGCAGTGCCTGAGACAAGCAATTTGACTTTATAAAATACTATTGCATTTGTATATTTTTTAAATGCTTTTATGAGGATGTAGTAGACCTAGGTCAAGAGCATGGAACACCAAGTGAAAACTTTGCAAGTTAAATTATAACCATAATCCAAATGTGACATGAAACTAGACATGGGCACACAAATATTAATGAGCATTTTAAAAATTAGCACAAACCAGAACAATGAAGCTATCAAGGAGTTAAATGAACATTTTCAGATTATGTAATTTTAAGAACTAATAGAAACAAAAACATTATAAAGAACTCTGTTCATGTACAGAAGGAAACAAAAATGTGAGCTGACTTACAGTGCCATTGCAGTCGGCACGATAAACTTCACCATACGAACCTACAAGGGCATGCGTGAACAAGCTTAGGTACACAAGAATACATCTAAGATGAGCATATTTCCAATCAGCTTGTACTAGGTCTCCATTAATGAAATCTATCATATTAAATAATATATAGCGATATCTAAAATTCCAATTCTGTGTGAATTAACAATTAAGCTATTATAAATTGTCAATTATCTTACTAATGGATCTTTTGTTTAAGCTTAAAAAAAAGTGTTTTACGATGCAATTTGTTTCAGACCTATTTTCCCAAAAATAATAGTTTTAGCAAGTAAAACAACTTTTTAAGAGGCATTATCTTTTTTATGAAAAAAATTTAAATAATTATTATGAGCAGTTAAAAGATAGCACTTTATCAGTCAAAACATGCCAAAAGTGATCTTTTATTTCAAAAAAAAAAGGTGAAAAAAGAGCCCATAAAAGATATAATTATACATGTAAACTGTTATGTCTTTAAATAACAATTATATCTAAAATATAACATTTGAAGCAAGGAAATACACTTACCAATACCAATACGCTCACCAATATCAAGATCCTCCCATTGAATTTCCCATTCTGAGCCTTCACCAAGCACCGGGTTAACTTCCTTGTTTCTACCATCATAACATTCTCCATTAACCTCCATCTCATTTCTTTGAACAGCTGAATCTTTGCCCAACCCTCTGTTATTAAAAGAAGCTCCTAAATTCTTTCTATAGCCATTTTCATCATCTTCACAGAAACAGCCAATGCCATTATGCATTTTACAGGAAAGAGCTGCCTTGGGCAAGGAAGATCCAGTACACTTTTCTTTACATATCTTATTACGTGAGTGTATAGAAGCCAAAACAACATTCATTGCGTTAGATTTCTCTACATCAATATTTCTATCAGAAGCATGTAAAAACCCGTTCCTTGTATTATCTCTCTGTGAAGAATTGCAAAATTCAACATCTGTGTGCAATTCTTCTTGTTGTTCAGCTATGCAGTCAGCTGATTGGCATAACCTAGTATCACTGGCTGAGCCCAACCCATCTGAGGGTATGTGAGACTTTTCATACCTTAATAACAAATTATTTGTGTCATCTTGAACAGAATCAACATTTTTTTCATTAACTTTATCTACACCCCTATCTTGGGAATTTATATTTGAAAAAAGATCAGGAGGAGGTAAGGCACCACTCTCTAGTAGAACATTATGTAGTTTTTGGGCAAATTCAGGGTCCTTTGCTGCACTGAGAACATACTTAGAGACATTTTTTACATGCATATTCTCTGCAGGTGATGGTTCTGTATGTGATGAGCATTCATATGCTTCCATATGTTCAAATCTCCTTGTCTCATTAGCTTTAACGTGATTAATTTCATCAGGCTTTGTTTGACTGCCCATAACTAACAATTCTTCTGTCTGGACCCTCCCCACTGTTGAAATTCTACCACAATCAGAAAAGACTCCTGGCACACCAGTTCGACCATCTACTATTGAACCTGTCTTGTCTGGTAGTCCAACAATCTCTGCACAACCCCTAACAGAAAAACTGTTGCTTTCCAGCTGGCTGCTGGGTACCTCGGCAGGAATAAGAGTTCCAGGGGCACCCATCATATCAATGATATATTCACTGCATCAGTACAAAAATTAATAACAGTACTTGAAATTGTTTTGACATAAAGTAAGATCAGTACTGTTTGTGTTGTTAAAAGTTCATTGCCATATATGAGGAGAATAATACTTTGTGGTCCAATTCCTTGAAAAATGTAAATTCAAACACAGTAAGTTGAAGTAACTAAATCACAAAAGTAACAATAAACTGCAGTTACTGTACTTCAATGATCTAGTAGTCTGCAACAAATTAAAAAACCATTTTCTTACAAACTCAAACGCGGTCACTGCAATATTCTATGCTTCAGTTAACAATGTTATATACTAATTAATTACACAGGTGGTGCCGCTTCCTCATTACATAAGGGAGGTAGAGTTTTACAAAGCATCAGAAGTACATAACAGAAAGAGTGAAATAAAATTGCTTTTGGAAACCAGCCTCGTGTCTGGACTGCCCTAAGAAAGTGTAAACATGCAATATAGAGTTTCTAACTCAATAGAACATACAACGGTCATCATTTATATCAGATGAGAGCTAAATGGTCTTGGAATTAAACTACCTTAAAAGCAATATAACAAAAAGGGAAACAACTTTCTACCGTAAGGTAAATACCTTCCATCATCAGCTTTAATCAAATTCACAGCCCCATCATCAGTTCCTGTATAATAGCTCCCTTTTACCAGCATGCAGGGAATGTTAATCCTATCAGCAAGTACCTAACCACCAGCAGTCAAGTTAGCTTTAGTTGAAATCAAATAAATTGATGAGCTTTCCTGACTTTAAAATTGAAAGAAATATACCTAAATATTTCCACTAAAGAGAGTCAAAAGAAACTCGCTTTAATTTTGCAGATATGACTTGTTAAATATATGTAACTTTTCTGTTAAACAGACTATAAAATAAAATAAAGTGAGCATACCATATGCATGATTGATTTTAACGACAACACATTATACATGTCAAACAGAACAAATAACAAGAGCCATATAACTACACAATAGAGAAAAAAAAAAAAAAAACCTTTCCGCATACTGTTGGATGATGAATAAAAGTTGCTCGAAAGCATTTAGTTAAATAAAATCTAAATTGTTCAAATTTGAATGTCTCACACAGATCTCTTCAATCAATAAATGGAGAAAATTCTCACCTTAAAAAGTAGGGCTCGGTGACGTGAAAGTCCAACATCAAGACAGCCAAGGGGAAGAACAATGGTTTGCATAGAATCCCGTAATTCACGACTCCTCATAGCCCAACTCTTAGTAAGTTTCTCAGCATTAATAACAGGTCCACCCATTCTATTAACAACAACATCTGCGAGCCTCTGAAGCAAGCCACTCAAAATCAGCCCCAGTTCAGAAACACAACACTCCTCGACCAAACTACACGCCTTCCTCTCAAGCTGATTAAGCTCAAGATCTACCACATGGTTCACCAAAATCACCTCACAATCAACATCTCCCGAGACAGGAGCCGTCTGCAGATCCACCAACAATGGCATCTTACCTCGATCAACCAAATTCGAGGTAACCCCAAACACATCATAAAACCCATCCATCACTTTCTCATCATAACCAATCACATTGTAGTTCTGCCACAGTAACAACACCACAACAAACTCTCAGAAACCACACTTCCAAAACAATTTCATTCAAACAGTTTCATTTTATTTTCCTTTAACACTTATCAATAACTTCAAATGTCTATCTATAAATAGCAACAACAAAACAAACTTACTCCAATTATCCAAAACATATAAATAAACTAATAATTAAAAAATAAAAAACAAACTAACATTTACAGGCACCTAATTGGCTAATTCCAGTTACGAGAAATAGAAAATGAGAAAATGCCTTGAATAGAAGCGTTACTACAATAACTATAATCACCATACCCAATAACGAAGCGATTGGAACTGAACTAGGGCATGAGTGTCAGTGAACGAAGCAGAGTAACCGAGGCTGATCTGTTTTGCGGCGTCGATCTGCGCTGATTCCGCGGTGTCACGGCGATCGGAATCGGAAGCACTGATTGCAAGCGCTAGTTGCATCTGAAACTCCTCCTCCTGCAACAAGTTGAACTCGACAACGTCGTTCTGCGCCTCCACGACTGGGCTCGGAATCGGCGTCGGATCCGAAACTACGGTGGGCGAAGAGAGCGAGGAAGTAGAGGGAGCGTGATGCGCGTGCGAGGACAATGCGTTGTGATTGTGATTGTGATTGATGGTGGCAGCGCCACCACCGATGTGAAGCTTTCTGAGAAGGTGCTTCATCTTTGGCATGGATCATCGACCGTAACAACAGATAACGACGATGAAGAAAACGATGACGATGCAGATTGAGATTCCTTTAATCGCTTCTATCCACGCTTTCGCGTTTGCGTTTGCGTTTGCGTTTTGCGTTTTACCCTTAAACCGTTCCTTCTTCAGGGTTTCATTCCCTCCACTTTCTCTTTACTTTCTCTTCCTCTTCTCTCTGTTTTATTTTTCTCTCTTTTTTTTTAATTTCGAAATTAATTATAAGTTATTATTAATAATTAATAATTGGTAATTGTTTAAATCCAAAATAAATTCTGGCCTTGCAAATCCCACCACCCTCTGATGGTTTTTATAATTACAGTTGTAGTTGCTTCTGCGTTGGAAGTGTGATGGCTGTGATAGCTTTCGGCCGTTGGATTCATTGACCGAGAACAAGTTTTACATCGTACGGTTGCTAGAGAAGGAAAAGTCAAAGCGTGTGATCACCGGCAGAAATTATAGCCACGAAATGAGTATTCGGATTGAAATTTTGAGACTTCGATTCAATTGTCTTATCCATTTCCTTGTGAGATCGCGTGAAATTACGCGAATATAGAAGTATTTAATTTAACATTAAGTATTTTAATTTTATTTATTGTTTTCTTCATAAAAATTATAAGAAAATATTTAATTTAACACTATTCATGAGTTTAATTAATGATCATGCATTAACAATACAAAATACTTTTATACTACGAGTTAGTTAAAAATTATTATGGTAAGTTGTTTAGCTCTACAATCATTAAATTAAAAGTCAAAGTTTATTAACTCTATAATGATTATCTTAAGGAATGTTTGACATAAAAGAAAATTTTAGTTTCTTGAGAATCAAAAATATTTACAAAAAAATAAATAAAACATTTAAAACACATTTAATTCATTATATTTTAATTTAATATCATTTCATATTAGCAAGGTAAGAAGGTGTCAAGCTATAGAAAAAAATGAAGTGCAATTTATCCAAATGTTGATGAGGTGAGAAGCTAGTAAATTGTCCTTTGATGATTAGAAAAATCTATTATAAAACATTTTTTATATTATTCATTTATCTCTTTATGTTCTTTTTTTTTCATTTATCTCCTAAAAGAGCATATTCTTTCCCTGTTATTCTTAGCATCTCGTCAAAGGTGTCTCTCTGGTAATTAAATATATGTTTTGACCATGCGAGAAAAGCTTCTTTATTTGCTAAAAGATGTTTGATATGACCAAGGAATGAGTCATTTTTTATTCTTTTTCTCACTGCATTGTAGAAAGTCCATGTCTCAATACAATGCACCAGGGGAATTTGCAGTTTACCAGGGTGCAGTGGTTAATATGATTATTTAATTATTTTGTAAGGTCAGGATCTCTATAATTATAACATAAACTATAGTGGATATTAGGCTTTGAGAAGCTTCAAAAGTGAAAATTATCTTCTTGTATAAGTAATTAAAAGTCTGGTTAGAGAGATTTCCGTAAGTTAATTATTGTCTTAGCTTATAATTATGGAATAGTTTCTTCCAACCAGCTCTCAGTTATATAATTGAATTACACAGCATAATTTGATTTTGATGTTGCCAAGTGATGTTGTTTCGAAAAGAGACCTTGTTTGTGTACATATAAGAAAATGTTTCCTATTTTTTCACTACCAAAATGTGATGCAATCTCAGATCAAACAAATCTGATTGCAGCTATGAACATGTTAGTATATGGCTTACTGAGATGGTAAGCTAAACCCCATCATCATCATCATCATTGACTCCATCTTATGTTTTGTTAAGAAGAGAAGCCAGATTGCGAAGCTCCTCAAATGCATGCATTGTTTCTGCATCAAATCCTCCAGCAAACTGCATTCACAAAATATACTAACATGTTACTACATGAACAACTTCAAGAGAATAATGATTCTAGAAAGAGTTGTTTTAATATATATATATATATATATATATATATATATATATATATATATATATATATATATATAAACAACTTCAAGAGAATAGATTAGATTACAAACCTGATGGATTCTAAAAGCAAATCTCACTCCTTGGAGAAGCATGTAATCCATTGCAGGATCTTTTTCTAATGCTGACTTTACTTGAAGTTCCATGGCTACCCTTTTCATATACTTTTTAGCTAATTTAACTGAACTTAGCTTTATCTGCAAAAGTTGATAGTTGAATCAAATGTTATGTGGACTTGTATAAAAAAAAATGCTCTAAAAGAAAGAAGCAATATCAGATTATATGTTTTGCTCTCTCACACTACTATCTTGAGCTCTTATATGTTATATGTACCTTGCCAATAGTTCCATTGTCAAGCATCCATTCTATGGGAATTTGAAACTCCTTGCAGTGACGCATTAGTGAGTCTCTTGTGCGAAGAAGGTTATGAACTGTGCGCTCCATTCTGACAATGTAACACAAATGTGTAAAGGTCTTGCAAAGACAACTAAATCCATGATGCAGAATGCTTTTTTGATATTTAAGTAGCTTACTTTTCAGACAATGCAACCATTTTCTTTAGAGCAATATCACAAGGTAGACGAGGATCATCCTTGTAGGAGTAAACTTCGGATTCTAATTTCTTCAAATCTTGATACCCAAATGCTGCTTCTCTTAATGTGTCAGCTTTCTTCTCTGGCCAATCAAAATGCTTAAGGACTGCCCTCTCATCCACCTTTGAAGCCACACACACAATCATACTTTTATCAGATGAACAATAACAATCACAAAATTTCAATTCTGTCATGGACAATTTGAACATGTTTACAAGAAAAAAGAAACTTACAAGGAAACACAGTTCATCATCTAGCCACTTCACAAATGCCACTACATCTTCTATGTTCTGATAAACTGCATTGTTCACCTCTCTAATCAATGAATTCACAAATTCTCCCTGAGTCTCAATATCTGCCTTTATCTGCATGCATATCAAGGGAAACCATTGAATTAATTATCATAAAAGAATTTCTTATGTGCATAAAGTGGAAAGCTACTCACAGCAAGCAAGTGTGATGAACGGTTTTCAATTTCTCCAATCATGCTGCTACGAACATCAGCAACATCCGGAGCATCAGAGAGTCCTCCATTTGAAGAATCCTTCCTAGAGTCTCTCTTCATAAGTGAATGGTACAATTCCACCACTTGTGGGGCTCTTTTCACAGTTGCTGTGTTACTTTTTGATGCAAAATTCATAGGAGGTGGGGGAGGAGGTGGAGGTGGTGGAGGTAGAAGAACTTGAGCAGAACTTTCTTGTTTTATTTTGCTGGAAATAGAAGATGAAGGCCTTGGAGGAGGATTAGGAATGCGTAGGGCCCTTTTCTCAACATCTGAAGAAACCAAAAGCTTGTTAGCTTCTTGGCAATTTCCATTGGAAATTTCCACGCCAGATTGTTGAAAAGACAATGACACTGATTCCTTTTCCATTTCCTTTGAACACACAAAACAATCACTTTGTCTTCTCTTACTCAAAACAACCTCTTCCTCTGAGTAGTTTGATCCACTGATAGAGTGCCTTCTTCTGGGGCTTCCCCCTACAACATCTGATTCAATACAAGTTTTCTCAGTGAAACTGCCTTGAAACTCTTCTTGTGATGTTATGGGCCACTTTTTTGGCTTCTTCATCATGTTGAACCTATTGGCACTGCCACAATTTAAGTACCTATTGGCTTGATCAGAGAAAGAACTTACACAATCTCCACTACTGCTCACAACCGTGTGAGGGCTGGATGGCTTATCAGAATCCAATGCTGAGCATGTGTTCTTCAACTCATTTCTCAAACATGAATTCACCCACCTCAAGTAGGCAAGCTCTTCAACCTCATTCAATCTGCTTATCTGCAAACCTTCCACTTGTTTGCATAGGTCTTCATTCGTCACCCTCAGCAATGATGCCTCGGCTTTAATTTTCGCAACAATGTCACTCTGATTACAAAAAAGAAAAGGGCAATCAGCAAAACTCAAGCAAGTTAACCTACCAACTATCAAAACATGAGCTTCATATTCCTAGGCACGTGACAATAACAAGAATGCATTTGAGATTTTGTTTTGTTAAAAGTGCCTAGCTTAATTAAGTTATTGTAATGTTGGTTTAGGTTTTGTCATTTCAGATGATATATAGATTTTGGAAGTTGCTTGTGGTTTTTGAATGTATTTGAACCAAAATGGTTGCAAAACATAACAATACATAAACATGCATTGTTGGAGTGTTGCATGTTAATCTAGCTTTGTTTGTTAAGAAAACTACCAATGCTTCTACTGAAAAAGCCCTCTACTCGTAAGTCGCCAAACAGTAAATAAATATTGTCTTTTATAAATCAACCGTTAGATTTTCTTTTTTCTTTTATTTAGGTTAGTTTTTTTTGGGGTAAGATTACATCTATAGCTTTAACTTAGCTAAAGTTTGATGTTGTATCCTAGCATGTGATCTTATGTTGTTGTGGTCACCATTCATGTCTATGATAATGCTTTGGTAACAGTGACTCGCTGTATTAAGCTATTGTAAGTTTAGTCCAGGTTTTGCGATAGATTTTTGAAGCTAAAGTTACATGGTTGTATAGGGTGCTAACATGTTCATTGTCTAAGTTTGCGGGTTTTTAATGTACTTGAGCCAAAACGGTTGCAAAACATAGCAATACTCTCTAAAGATCTAAAGATCTAAATATCACAACCGAAGAAATATCCGATGCCCTGATACTAGGTAAAAGATCCTATTTTATAAGCATGCATGATAATTTATGCTTTGTCATGGTACCTATACGTTATTGGCCTCTTCATCAATTAGATATAAAAAAAAATGTTTTCCTTCATGATCTAGAAGAGGAGGTTTACATGTAGCAACCTCCTTTTGTTGCATGCGCTAGCTTGGTTTGTAAGTTATCTCGGTCTCTCTATGGTCTTAAGCAATCTTCTCATGCTTGGTTTCGAAAAATTCAATCACATTGTTCAAACTTTTGTAAATGGGGGAGATCATTCAGTTTCGTATTGTCCTGGTCATTACTCATTAAAGGAAATGATGCTACTAGATTCTCTTAGCTACACTTATGTAATCACTTCTAAACCAAAGATCTTGGAAGTCTCAATACTTTCTAGGCATTTAAGTGGCTCAATGAAAGGAATGTATTGTGTTTTCTCAAAGAAAATATGCTTTTGATATCTTGAAAGAAAGAGGCATAGAACAATAGATAGCATATGGATCCAAATAAAAAAATTAATGGTTGATCTAGATGAACCTCTCTTATCCGGAACTAGAGAGATATAGAATTTGTTGGGGAACTTATTTATCTCACTGTTACTAGCACTGATATCATCTAAGAAGTGAACTTTTAAGTTTACTCAACTGTACAAAACTTACACGAGTGATGTATGGTATAAATTTGTAGTCCTAGGCTTGAGAAGTATATTTCTCAACTTGATATAAAACAAATTTACAATATATAAATATATAAATAGATACAAACATCACTTTATGAATTTGTTTTCTAGTAGCGAGTTAGATGCAAGACACTAGCAAAATATATACTACATCTTAGAAGCTCGTATTCTAAGTAGAGAAAAATATGCAAAACAAATCAATGAGCTTGTGAAATTTGATTTCTGAAATACTTCAAAATTTCTTTGGTAGTGAATAAGAGTGAATTGGCAAATGAAGCATTCCTTGTATAATTTAAATTTAAATTAATCATTTCAGACTAAAGGTCTTATTATTTCAATAAAAATTTTCAGAAAAAAAAAAAGACATATGACTCCAGGAACTCATAAGGGGTAAGATAAATTAAGATTCCCTCACAAATTGAAATCAACTTGTACTTTAATTTTAATTGAAACTCTCTTATTTAACTTCATAACTGGAGTTCTATTAATCAATTTTTGGAGAATGTTAATTCATTTTAGCTTCTTCTCATCACAAGTGAAAATTTATCCTAACATGACCACACTATCACAAGTAATGAAGCACCACGTCTTCGAACAGTTCCTACCCAACAATTCACCACATGAAACATAAAACATATAAGATGAAATTGAGAAATCAACCTCAGAAGATTTGTTAGGTTCTCCAGACTGAGCCTCAAGAGAAGAAATCCTGCAAGTGAGGTTCCGTTTCTGCATCTGCAGCTCCTTATTGAGCCTCCTCAACTCCACAACTTCAAGCTCAAGATTCTGCACTTTCACTTCCTTGTGCTGCTCTACTTCCCCTTTCACTTCCTCACAACTCTGTGCACCCAATTGCTCAGTGAGAGTGGCCTTCTCCTGTTCCAACAACCCAACCCTCTTCACAATCTCATCCACCTCACTCACCCTCTTCCTACACTCTGCCAGCTCAGCATTCAGCTTGCACTCCCTCTCCTTAGACTCTTGCAACAACCCTCTCATGTGGTCCAACTCAGTGAACAAATCAGTGGAAGACTGTCTCCGATGAGTTGGGAATGCATGTGGGTGAACCTGAGCAGGGTTGATTGAACATGACAAGTCACCTATGAGAGACCTCTTCACTCTGGAATGAGAAGGCACAAAAGGGTTGCTGCCATTGCTCTTCTGGGTTGCAACAACCACATTCTCCGAGGTTGCTGTTGAAGATGTTAGTGTTTGTTTTTTGGTGGCAAAGGGCTTTGCTTTTTTGTCAGCGGAGAAACCCTTCACAATGTGAGCACCCCACAACCTGGTTCTGGAGCCGTTGTTGTTGGGGTTGGTTCCCTTGGTGGTTTGAGGCTTTGGGGGTTGGTTTTGGTCGGAAAATTTTGAAGCTTTGGACCTGTTCTCCGAAGGGTTTTCTTTTTCTTCCCTCATGATTTCTACAAAGTACACAACCAACAACAACAAGAAAAGAAAAGAAAAAAAATTTTAGCTAATAGAAAGAACGTATATCACCGAAGAGGGTTTGGTTTATTAAGAAGCATGTGAAAGGCGATGCATTTGCATAGTGTAGGAAGGGATAACATGATAACATAACAATGGTGTAAGGATGTAATAATAATGTTTATAAAGAAAGGTGAAATTTTGTTCTGTGATTTTGAATGTTTGAATTTTGAAATGTGTAAGAGAGAGAGAGAGTACAACATTGGAGTGTGTGAGAACTACGAGGACGGAGCCTAGGAACAGGGAAATGTAACGGTCGATTTTTGGCTTCTTTGGGTCCCACTTTGTTTGGCCTTTTGCCTGTGTACGCTTAACATTTTGTACGTGCAATTAAAGTTGACTTTCTTTTAAAAGAAAGTTACCACTTAATTAAAAATAGGAGTATTTAAATATACGTTTTAACTGTAATTATTATTATAATTATACTTAGGAGATAAGTTTTGAATTTGATTGAAGTTAATTTATTGTAGTCAAAAACATATTAAGTATATTAATTAAAATAATATAAATATATGTAACATATTCCTAAGAGACAAAAGTATTATATTAAAATTTTAGATAATAACTTACTGATCTATAACGATATATATATTATATATTTGTGTTCACATCTCACAATACTAATTCTACCAATTACAATATAATTATTTATTAAATTTTTTAAAGTTAATGATTATTTTTACCTACTTTCTATAAAACTGTTTATCTTTTTTTCTTTTTTTTTATTCATCAACAATTAATTTCTCTATTCATTTCACTTTATTTTTAATAAATATAAATTTATTTTATATATTAACTTAATAATATTACATTATTATCATCTACTAACATATTATCATTCATATGTAAAAAAAATACGTACACACAAGTGTGATAACACCTGTGTATACGCTAGTATAAAATAAAGAATTTGTAATTCGTAAAGACTCTACTAAAAACACAAAAAATAATACTTACTATTTATTTTTATTTTTTTAAATATTTAACACTATTTTTTTTATTTTTCTATTAATTTAAACATTCTTATGTTTAATTATATTTAACTTTTAATAACATCAAAATATAGTTATTTTATTATTTAATTATTTTTTAATTTTTATTGGTGAAACATTAAATAAAATATTAAATACACATATATAATATTTATGGACATTTTTATCTTTTAAATAACATAAAATTACATTAATAATTATTAGATAAAATTTTATTTAATAACATACTTAATTATATTCTTTTTAAAATTCAATACATATTAATTATTCTCTTGACTAATGTGTTAAGATACTGGTTAAGAAGACCATTTATAATATAAAAGATATATCATTCTACGGTTAAATTTTTACTTTCATAAATGCTGATTTTATTGCATTTATTTCATTCAATTTTATTTTTTTCTTAGATTGAACAAATAGACAAGTGAAATTAAAATGTATTTTAAAATATTTAATATTTTATATCATTTTAATTATAATTTTTAATAATAAAATTGGAAATTTTTAAGTAATTGTATTTTGATCTATTCTGCTCTTAATTTTTACAATTTTCGTAGTTTAATTTTTTTTTTATTAATTCTTATATCATCTCATCATATTCCGTATTTCTCTCTATAAATTAATAAATATTTATGATTAATATAAGATGATTTTAAAGCTAACATAAGTGACTCTCTTATGTATGGTTTCTTTTGTTAGAATAGGCATGAATTTATTGAAAAATAAGAATTTACATATAATATATCATGCTCAATTATAAATTTGAATATTATTTATTTATAACCATTACTTTTTAGTTGAAATTATTGAAAGGCCTTTTATCAATTATACCTTAATATTTATCATCCTCAACTTGTCTTTTGTCATAATCAATCTATCCTCCCTCTTTACTTATAAAAAGACAATTTTTCACTAAGGAACAAAATATTTCGTAATTAATTATCAATTTATTCAAAATAAGATTATTAATGGAAATATGAACCAACTTGGATTTTAACTCTTATACACGTCTAGTTGAGATAGAGGGTTTAATAAAATATTATTGAAAATATCTATGTAATTTTTAAATCACAGAGTAACATGTTATTTTTAACAAAAAGTTTTAATTTTTAAATCACAGAGTAACATGTTATTTTTAACAAAAAAAATTTAATTTAGTATCGTATTAAATAATTTAAGAAGAAGAATAATATGTATTTTTTTATTAATTTTTATTATAGCTTTGAGAAATTAGATTCTTCTATCCCATGATAATGTTTTTTGTGAAAACGTACTTTATTTATTTTAAATAATAATAAAGTAAGGAAAAGTAACTTTTAAATAACAGAAAGAGGTAGACAAACAGTAAAGAAAAGTATTATTAACATTTAACAAAGGTTAAAGGTAATAAGTAAAATTAAATTTTATTATACTCATTGTATTGTATAATGTGTAACAGGTAACAAATTTAATTTTACTTGTTACCTTTGTTAAAAATACTCTTACATTTGTTAAAAATTAATGAAAACAGACTTAACATTTCTTAAAAACATAAATAGTGAAATAAACTTGATACGCATCTAAGGAAAAAATACTGAAGTTCTTAAAAACATAAATAGTAAAATAAATTTGATACGCATCTAAAAAAATACTGAAGATAAATTGTAACAGGAACTTTATAATTTCCTACTTATGCATATGTGAGTTGTATAGTAATTTTAAAAAAATATTAAAATAATTTTTTTAGTCCTCTAATTTTTATAAAATATTTGATTAAATCTTAATTTTGATTTAGTTCAGTTTAATATTCTGATTTCATAAAATGATTCAATTAAACTGATGTTAGATTTTTGAGATTTTTATTAAAATTAATATATCAAATAACTGAATTTAAAAAATCTAAAAATTTAAATTAATTTAATGTTGTAGGTAAAATGATTTGATATATAAATTATAAATAAATTACAACATTAATTTAATAAAAAAGAATCTAATTAATCATTTTAAAGAATTACAAGACTAACTTTTATAAAATATTTGATTAAATTTTTAACTTTTATTTAGTTCAATTTAATCTTTTGATTTTATAAAATAATTCAATATATTGATGTTAGATTTTTGAAATTTTTATTAAAATTAATATATTAAATCACTTCATCTAAAAAAGTTTAAATATTTAAATTAATTCTATTTTGTAGATGAAATAATTTGATGTATAAATTATAAAAAAAAATTTAACATTACTCGAAAAGAACTTAATTAATCATTTTAAAAATTAGATGATTAAATTAAATCAAATAAAAATAAAAAATTAATTAAATTTTTTATAAAAATTAAAAGACCAAATTAAAATTTATCCAAAATAAATTTGTCCGAATTCTACCAGAGTTGCCACTTTGTTGGTTCAAAACCCATTTATAATTATCATCTTTGTATCAAGATTTGATCTAAAAAACAATTCATTATTGATTGTTCAATATAATTGATTTAAAAAATCTATTAAACGTTTTGAATTTTTATCTTCATAATTTTTGTTTTCCAAATTCTACTACCCCTTATTATTGATTTCTAAAGTGCATCAAGAAAACAATAATCATAGGTAAATTTGTTTTACAGCAAAACCTATATACATGGGTAAATTTATTTTATAATACAATTGAAATTAACAACACTTGGTTATATATAAATATATATTATTAATTTTTTTTTCACAAATAATCAAGAATAAATTAATATATTTGTGTATGCTTATTATTGTGGTAAATAATGTCATAAACTTATTGAAGTGCGTAAAAGTAATTAACAAACATAATAGTATTTAGTGTAGCTGTGACATACACAAACATTAGAATATCTGTACACACTACACCAAATGACAATACAAGCTCCATCATGTTCATACAAGAATTCAATAAGGGAGCTCTCTAATAATTTATTGAACAAATTCCAAACCTTTAGGACAGGAGTTGTATAACTTCAACCCATGAAGGAAGAAATTGACATCCACCATACAGAAAACATCTCTAAACCAAGAACTCCAGATTCAGACATTTTCTACGCGGTGCAATTAAGACTGGTGTACAATTAGTCACATTTGCAACAATGACCAGAATAAACAAAACATGCAAATACCATTCTTACTCGATAGCTATGATGCATGGATACATTGCATCATTCAGATATGATGCATATAGGATACGGTTACAATATATAATATACATACAAATTCTTAAAAGTATGATAAACATATAATTCTAATTGTATACATACAAGCTAAACACATGTATTAAACATTATCAAAATAAAATATTATAAATTATTATTATCAAAAAAGTATAAATATTTTATAAATTAGAACTATAGATTCATGACACGAATTGAAAATTGGTTGTATTAGTGCATTGTAGCTCAGTAAGTTTCAGAATGGCTTCTCTGATGTACCTAGCAAAAATTCTGCAGCAGCCAGTGAATTGCTTCATATCTGGATTTCAAATGACACAACAACTATTTCTTCTCCAATAAATAAAAAATAGAAACCTTGAGAATGTGTAAACTACAAGAGCCGATGATCCCCGGTGAGTGGTGATTGATCTACACAGCCTACAATGAATTTAGTATCACCAACAGCTGATAATTGTAATCAATGTTTTGAATGCAGCAACATTTGTAAGACTAAATAGAAGTATTGTAGCTCAAAAACTGATACTACAAACAATGTAATCAATCGTACAAGTGCAAATCCCCTCAACAATTTGAAAAAGGATTAACAAACTATAAAGTTTGTAAAACACCTAAGTTGTAATATCACCACTGTGTTTCCTTTTCATTTTCTTCTTAGTCAAACCCCCACTTGGATGTTCTGGTTTCTCTTCCACATCATCACTTTTCCCATTCTTGCTCTGTTCCAACTTTCCCTCCTCTTCAGCATATAATGTATTCACCTTTCCCTTCTCATATTTCTTTTTTTTCTTGATTTGTGAGTCCTGGGAGCCACCGAGCCCTCCATTTTCACCATCTATACCGTTGGATAGTTTTTTTTCTATCTCTTTCTGTTGCTCTATTCCTTTTTCATTCTCAACCTCATCCTCATAACTTGCCTTGTGCTTCTTCTTTGCACTTTTCTGTTTCCTTCCCTCTTCCATCTCTGGTTTAAAATCACCTTCATTGCCCTGTTCTCTACCTGACTCGATTTCAATTTGTGTCCCATTAGGCAGCTTGCTATCGTCTATCCCCTCTCCAAATTTAACAGTGCTATCTCCGTTTTGCAGGGATTCAACTTCCAGCTTCTTCTTCTTTTTCTTCTTCTTAAGCATCTCACTGCCACCCACATTTTCTGTCTCATACCCAACAGAACCATTAAGTTCTTGATTACTTTTAACAATTGTCTGATTTGATTTGTCATCATCTAAATCAGCATTCTCATTGCCAGTCTGCTGTCTTCTCGATTCAATAGATTTTACATGTTCAAGGCTTAGCTCCTGGTTAATATTAACACTCCGAACTGAATTTTCCACTACCCTCCCACTGTCAGTACCAGTCTCAGTTCTGTGCTTTTTGTGCTTCTTATGAGAGTGTGAGGGATCAAGCTCCTTGTGGATCTGGTTGAGCTCGCTGAAAGAAGCAGAGGCCCGATGGAGATATGCACTGATGATATGTGAAGCACCATTTTCAGCAGAGACAAACTTTGACAGAATTTTTGCCGCTTTGGATAGTGATACGTCTTTCACCGAAGCACAATGCCCAGAAATTGTCTTCATCCTCCTCCCCTCTAGCCTTTACGCATATACCTAAATTTCAAAAGGAATACAACGGGGATTAGAGGGGCACATTTTGAAAACACTCAAAATCTCAACTTTCAAATTCACTGACAGCATTTGGAAAAACCTAAAACACAAAATCAACTCATTCACAGCACAATTAAAAGGAAGCACAAAATGACAGTTCTAATCCCTACCATGCATTTACTAAAAAACCACGTAAAACTGAATAATCTGAAATCGAAAGCTCACTGTAATGGCCAGAGATCAAACAACTAGATAGCTTTAAAAGATGCGTGGATTTTGGGGAATCTACAAACCCTATGCTTAGAAAGAAACAAAACTCACTCTAATCGTATTAGACATCAATCTAAAGCGAAAAATCTGCAACTGTAATTAAATTTCCCAATTGAAAGGAGGCAAATTGAGTCACTTCAATAATTATAATTATACTATGAAAGTAGATTGAGAAAGAAGAAATAGAAGAAAGAAAACCCTAATACCTTTAAGCCTTGTCTGGGTTTTGGAATTTGGATGAAAGTGACAACGATAATAATGGAGTTTGCCGCCACTACTTGTCTCAGTGAAACTAGGTTTTTG
>Ga0209589_1005468_pt1 | contig 21556 bp, 20 predicted proteins | sample CowpeawhiteBW_FD_187525 | JGI IMG/M metagenome (GOLD analysis project Ga0209589, IMG submission 187525) | Root nodule microbial communities of legume samples collected from California USA - Cow pea white BW (SPAdes) (version 2) | ecosystem: Host-associated > Plants > Roots > Nodule | place: USA... | reverse complement strand
AGTAAATTTGATTGAGACTGTACTTTGGTTGAATTTACTATGGATAATCTAAAAGTTCTCACTTTTAATTGAGACTGTACTTTGGTTAAAAGTGAGAACACCAACAAATTAATTGAGACTTTACATTAATTAATTTTTCAATCTATAACAATAATTAATTGAGCAATAATATTTAGATAACCGGTGATGAATCTATTTTGAAAAAGCAATAGAATCGATCTATTTTCTTTACTATTGTTTCTATCTTATTTTATCTTTTTATCTTAATCCTCCTATATTTTTATTATTTTATTTGACTAACCGTTTTGTATAGATTTTATAAGAACTAACTTGTTAAAAATCAATTTCGTGTTCGTTAGGAGACGACTTTGGGTTACTTTACCCTTTCTATTTTGTTGATTACTTTCTTAACAATACTGAAGTTATTATAGATAAGCAGTATTAATTTGATCACGTCAACGACAGTGTTATCACCCCCATTTTACAATGTGTGCTTTATCAATATTCTTACCAACTCTCTATGACATAAGTGGCTCATACACTTACACTCTAGGCTTGGTTATCATCATCACACACATACTTATGATACACACTTGTGCATACCTGCACCTCCCTCTCACTTTACCTTAGTTCACACACACAACATCATGACATTCATATCTCTAACCACTGTTCCGTATTCTTTCCTGCCATTACAACACATGCCTAAGTAACTAAACCTCTTTCCAGAAGTCCTCTCTCAATTAGCATTTATCATATCTCCTTGCATTATAATCTACCCTTTTTAACCTTCATACTTATTCTGTTTGCTATACACTCTCCTTATTCAATTATTATCAATTCGCATGCCAAAACCAAGAGTCACTTCATCCATTATAACATTTAATTACTCTCTTCCCTCACTAATTTCCATTATATTAGTAGAAGATTACCACTAGGAGTCCTCTATCTATTTAATATAAATGTGTCTCGTGTACCCCACCATTACTACATTGTCTATATCTTTAACAACCCTTACACCTCTATTTTCTTTTCTTTCTTCACACCAATTTTAATCTAACTCAATGTGCGACCCATCTCTCTTATACTCAACTGACCCATATTCAGAACAAGACTCGTTTCACGCTATCGCCTGGTGGTTGTTACGATTCCGCTAGGCGGTACATCAGTTTTTGGGTACAAACCCAGGTTTTTCTGCACCCGCGAGAATCCCTTACCACTTCTCATAGTTTGGTTGTCTAACCTACTAATATCATATCCTTACAATAAAATATCGGCAAATCATTGAATCCATCCATTCAATTGAGTTATTAATTCTAGCATGAACTCCCATGTTCACCTCTCGACCCATAATCACAGACACCCAGTACTCAAAATGTCATAGCATAAACGATTAAACAAACATTCAAATTAATATAGAAATATCAATATATCATAAAACTCACAAAAACACAGCTAACCAGCCACAAACATCAGACATTGCCTGGCGGTTCCCCCCTCGCCGCCAGACAACTCGTGACAGAACCCATATTCTGGGTTGGATCTGATTCGTCGCCTGGCGGTATATACCTACCCGCTATGCGGTTTTTGGCGAAATTCTAGAAACTTGCGCAAAACAACATAGACCAGGGAAATTTGCATACAAGAAGAGTTGCACAATACAATGTACATTATTTCCAATGAAAACACATGAAAGCAACTCCCCTTACCAGAAATCCTTGCTCTAAAAATCAAATTCTTGATGTGTCTCTAACCCAAAAGCTTTCTTAGCCTTCTCTTGCACTCCAAAAAAGTTTTTCAATCTCCCCACTCCTTGCAATCGGTATTACTCTTCTGGAAATTCTATGTCCAGCCCTTACACGAAAGTGCAGTACCCTTTGCCTCTCCAATTAGCCTTCTCTCTCTTACTTTCTACCCTAATTAAGTGTGCTTAATGCTAAAACGAAAATTACCTTAAGTATCATGTTAATAACTAATCATGAACCATTATTTGATTGTTTCTAGCCCATTAGACTTCCTCCCTATGCAGCTAGGGTTTCTAGCTCTCTTCAATACCATGTAAAAGAAATTTGCCAAAAAGAAAATTAGTTTTGTTCTTAGCAAGGTTTGAACCCACAACTCAACAATTACCAAGTTAAATGCACAACCAAATCAACCAATTCATATTTGTGATAATTCCTACAATTTTAGGATTTTATTATCACGTCTAGCATTCAAGTATATCACCAAAATAATGCATAAATTAAAATAACACACAATTGGCATACATAGAACTCAAACCCAAGTCCTCTCACACAAACAAAGTACTCTCAACCACTTGAGCTAGTACTTTTTCATGTCATAGCTCTCTGCATTAAATACCTTAAGGGCTTCTATTACCCGCATTTATTAAATAATTATTTAATTAACTATTTAATTTTCTCGGGTCTTACAGTTGACATGAGATTGGGGACTGTCCTCCTATCTTCACTTAGGGTTTCTTCCATCATAAAGGCGAGAAGGGCAACTTGTGATATGAATCCTTATCTCGGAAAGAACTATTTCGCCTAGGTTCATAAGAAACCCAGAACCCCAATGGGTGCAATCGAATTTCATGGTGAGAGCTGGCGCTACAACTCCACGCACTATGTTGTTTGCCTCGTGAGTCCACTGTTGTGGTGCCTTGTTCAATTAGGGTTAGTATGTAGTGTGTTCTTCTTGTTTTTGCTTTGTTGATTATAAAGGCCAACATGGTTGTGCTTTCGGTCTCAACTCCTAACCTCTCTACCGCTCTTCTTGCAAAGAAATTATACCTCTCTCTTTGTATTCCTTTGAATTTTGATTTATTGCCTTTATTTTTAAGATTAATTGGTTTTATTTTATTTTACTTAGATGGTTTCAAATTCATCAATCATTATTTGTGCATAAATCGTGAATTTGGTTTTTTCAAGTATCACATGCAAAGAAGCATATGACCTTTTGAACTAAAGTTTTAAACCGTAAGTTATTCTTTTATAATTTGAGAAATTGTCTCTTTTATAATAGAGACTCTCCATTGTCCTCATGTTATATATAAAGAGTTCTTAGTATTGTTCTTCATTTTAAATGGTAAAATTATAGGGTTGAGCTCTTGAATTAGGGTAGCCACTTAAGAGCTCTTGAATTGACAAGGATGATGCATATTATGAGGTTAAAGGAAATGTTGCAGAAGTGGCAGAAGTGCATCGAAAATGAGTAGAAAGAACAACTCAATGACACCACTCGTAAGTTTCCATTACAACTTATCTGTTTGCTTTCTTTTTTTCTATGTTTAACTCACCTTCTAACTAATTATATGTTTGATTTCTTCTTTTCTTTGTCTATTTCACCTTTTGAATAATTACATGAAATTGTAGTAGCTGAAAGCTCAGGAACTATGGAAGGGTAAGCATGTTCCAATATTTCTGCACATCCAAAATCATTTGTTAACTTAAGGTGCAAAAGTGGATCTCCTTGGTACCATATTTTTTGTATGAGTTCTTATGTATATGATATTAGCGGTTGCTATTAATTGTAGGTGTTATCTAATTTTTTTAACCAATGAACTCTTCAAATAATTTCTATATTTTGGCAGCAATTACAATTTGGATGGAGTTTGTTGTTGGGTCTATGAACCGACAAGGTGAAGTAGAATTCTTAAGTGATTTTGTTGTTGTGTAGATAATATAATTTTAAGTGGCCACTTAGTCCCCACTCTTACCAAAGAAAGATGCAAGTATTAATAAGAAAGGAAGTTTATGAGAATTATGATTTTTTCCTAAGGGTCATTGAACCATTCACAACGTACATTAATACATATATTGTTTGGTATGTTGTATATGAAGCATTGAGAAAGACCAAAAAAATTCTAGAAAGGTGGTTTAGGTGGAGATTTTGATCATGTGTAGTGTTGATTTTTGCTGTAAAATGGTTCCATTATATAGGTTTGGTCCTACATTTTAATTGGTGTAGAAAATTAACGTAGAAAGAGATTTTGTATGCAATTGGATTTTGGAAATTTAGGTTTTCAAAACAAAGTGAATTTGGAATTGATTAGTATTTGGAAGGACCCTTTGATAGACTAATAGAATTTCTCATTGGACTTTTTTTATTGCTTTGTAGATTATTATGATAATGGACTTTAGATAGCAGAAAGAACTTGGAAAAGAAGCCATTGTTGTTTTGGTTGTTGCAATTTTCTTGTTCCTATTAGGTGGTTGGTTCATAGTGAGGATATGTATGAATAAATTCTAAAGTTGTAGGATTCTTTATGTATATATAATTTGATAGAGTAAGACTCTTTTGGATAATGTTGTTTTATAAAGTAAGTCAATGAAATTATTTCATTTTAAAATTGTATAGTGATATTCAAGTAATATTATTATGAATGGAGGAAATTGAAAAAAAATTAAAATTAAAAAAATACTCACTTTATTATGTTAGGTATAGAAATATATGTCATAGTAAGTTAGACTTACTATGATAGGTTTTCGCCACGTCATAGAAAGAGCGCACTTTATATGACTCCTACAATTATGACACCATAATACCTATCATAATAAGTCCTTTTCACCTGTCATAATAAGCCCTTTTTGCACTAGTGACACCGTTTGACACATTTCTACTTCAATTTTAACTAAGAACTTTACTTTCAAACTCTAACTCCGCACTACAATATCAATGCCTATTATCAAACATGCCACGTTTTAGTTCATTGTTTATTATTTTCTTAATTATCTTTATTTTCTCTTTTCTAAGTTTTTTGTTCATGTATCAAGTCTACGTCGTGTCACGTGGAACTATCAGTGTCATATGGTAGTGTCAATGTTGAATGAGTCAAAATAGTTTAATAGTTATTGTTTATGTTTTGGATTTTGTTGTACTTTATTACCTATTACTTAAGGAATAAAGTTGTTAGTGTAAATGTTTTGCAATTTTTTTAGCAAAGTAGTTGTAAGCCTAAAGTCTAAAAACTTAGCCATTTCATTTTTTGAAATAACAGAGAGTTGCATGATTGCCTCTGTTCACAAAATAGTTGTTTGTATCTTACCTTCTAAATCAACATTGGGTATCAAAGCCAGGTGGTTACGAGAAATAGCAGGAACTAACACAAAATAGGTTTATTACATCACACGATTTATGTTCGATTTGTGAATGTTAGACGTGAAAAATGTGCCCTCATTTGACATTTAATTTTGGATATTTAATTGAATATTTGTGCTTAAGGATTGATTTAATCATGATTTGTGGTAATTGGACTTATTAAACTTGTGTTATAAAAAATGTCTTAAAAAGTGATTTTGGTTGCATAAATTATTCTTGGATATTCTAACATTTGTTGATGCAGCTAAGTTAAATTTGTCACTTTAAAAGTTTGAAATTAAATTGTTTGAAGATACAAAATAAAGCCAAAATCAGTAAATCCTGAAAATAAATAAATCGAAAGCTAAATACAGGAGCGGTGAGAGTTAGTAGAAATAGGGGGTACATTTAGCTTTTGATTTATTTCTTTTTTCATGATGTACTAATTTTGGCTTTATTTTGTATCTTCAAACAATTTAATTTCAAATTTTTAAAGAGTCAAATTTAACTTCAGCTTCATCAACAAATGTTAGAATTCAAGAATAATTTATGCAACAAAAAATCCCTTTTTTAAGATATTTTTTATCACACAAGTTCAATACATCCAATTATTAAAAATCATAATTAAATCAATCCTTAAGCACAAATATTCAATTAAATATCCAAAATTAAATGTCAAATGAGGGCAAAAATACGTACTTAAATAAATTTGATAACGTTGTCATGAAGCGATCAAATTAATACTACTAATTATAGCAACGTCAATATTGCAAAGATTATAGCCAACAAAATAGAAAGGGTAAAGTCAACCCTAAGTCATCTACCAACGAACGTGCAATTGATTTCTAACAAATTAGTACTTATACAAACTATATAAAAGAGTTAGTCAAATAAAATAATAAAAATTTAAGAGGATTAAGATAAAAAAAGAAAGAAATAGAATTGAAAAGATAAAAAGAGATAAAAAAAATAGTAAATAAAATAGGTTGATTCCACGATTTTTTTCAAAATAGAATTCATCATTGTTTTTCTAAAGATTATTGTTATTTATTTCCTGTTTAAGATTTCAAATTAATCAATAACACTTCTCAATTAATTAGTTGGCATCCTCACTTTTAACCAAAGTAACTTCTCAATCAAAAGCAAGAACTTTATAGATTAATCATAGTAAATTTAACCAAAGTAACTTCTCAATTAAATTTTACTAATCCTAATCATGTCTATTCTTTTACCTCTTATATCTAGTAAAAAGCTAATTAACCAAAGTAACTTATTGATTAATTCTAATCAAAGTTTTAACCTTTAATCAAACAAAATTTTCAATTATTAGCAAAACCTCATTCAATCATATGAAAGTTTCTAAATATAACCAAAGTAACTTCTCAATTAAAATTTAAAAACCATTAGACTCATATGATTGGTATGTTATGTAGATTTAACACTATGCTAACTTACTACAATGTAAAAATCATTACTTTTACTCGATTAAGAACCAAAAGATATAGATGAAAATAAATCATAATAAGAATCAAAAGAACAAATAAATTTATTCTAAGCTCAAAATCCAATTAAGAAATTACAATGGAACTAACCCTTGAAGCTTAGCTCTACAAGGAATGAAAAATAAAAATAAAAATGGAAGAAAAGAAAGTGTAGATAGAGAACGGAATTAGGCCCCCCTTAAGGGTTCCTAAACTCTAAAGTTTTGAGCCTGTCTTTTATGCTACCCCTTGATCTCTTTATATAGGACTTGGACATGGCTTTTCTGTTGCTAAAATCTCTTAAATATATTTTAATAGATATTATTTATCTTTATAATCTTTATGAATATTTAAAAACATTTGGAGAGATATAGACTATTTGACAAATATAGTTGGTTGAAAATTTATGATTTAATTAAATTAATTAATTATTTAAAGATATCTTATAAATTATCACCAAATAATATTTGCATTAATTTTTTAAATCAATCCTTTTAATCACACAGTCCGAATGTGTAGATAAGTCCCAATATATTAACATTTGCACTTAAACCCCTTTTGTTTGACTAGTATCGACCAATCATTGGTTGACCCTTTGATGGACAATGAGAACATTCCACGTGGCAGCTCTTTCTCTCTCCAAAATCAAGCATATTCTTCATATGGTTGTTTAGGTGTAGGGAGGAGTGATGCAATAACGTTGTTGTGGTGGTCGACTTCAGGCGCAACAGCTATACTTGGACGTTAGCGACGGTCAAAGAGTGGTGAAGGAGGTGATGTCGGCACTGTTCCAGTATGGCTAACAGAGTTCGTGGAAGGCAACGGACGTCTCGTTGCGATACAACAATGGTTGGCTTCATTCTCGCTGCTCGTGTGTTCTAGTTCATGATTATGTTGGCTACTTAGATGTGTTTTGATGGTTAGAGGATTCCTTATGCAATATAATTTGATGGTGACACGAGGTTGATCGTCGGCGAGATGAAGGGAGCTTGTGGTGGAGAGACATGTTTGGTGTTGTTTTCTCTTTGATCTACTCTTGTGAAAATGCATGTTCGTGGACATGAGACAAGCGATGTTGTTCTGGTTCATCCCACGCTAATGGGGCTTCGGTCTAGGCTCATGGTGCAGGTGAGGTTGTTGCCATGGTTTCCGTTTGCTGGTGGTGCGTGGATACAAGGTTAAAGATGATGCTATATGTCTCTTCCTGGTTGGACAGGCGTACTCACCCACACACTTTAGTTCTCAACCAATCCTAACATAATCCACTAGCTCTTTCTTTCTTCTTAAGGTAAGGAAAACATGGTTTTTTTTTCTTTATAAGGATTTATGATGGCTTACAACAAGAAAAAGAGGCTTAAAGCTCAAGATGGCTACCAATGGATTAATATCAAGGTGGACTTATTTACCCAAGTAGCTAAAACAAAAAATGCCTCAGTAATATCAAATCTTACATATTCACCTAAGATGTAAAACAAAAGAATCAAGCTAAATATTTGAGTATAAACAAAACATGAGCAAGTCATTCAAGAAAAGTAGGAATGACACATGGCAATTCTTCCTTTACATTAAGGCTCAATCAGTGCAGCAAAGATCATCGTATCAGCAAGTAGACACTCGTGCAGCAAAGATCAATTAGTGTACTCATCAAAGGGTATAGAATAAAGATGCGTTGAACATAAGGTTTGGAAGTGGAGGATTGAGGATTGGGGCTATCACGGGTTATGGTTATGAAATGCTTTAATTATGTCATGTTGTAATTGCCCTTCTTGTATTTTAGCTCACCCTATCTGTGTGTGTGTGGGGCGATGATCATGTAACTTGTTACATGGGAGCAGATGTTGATGCAAGTGAGCATGTGGATGCCTAGAGTCAAAGTGGGGGCCAGCTGTGGGAGTTTTTAATAGTTTTCTTCATAGAAGCTTCATGGACTATTTTTGTAATGGCTTTATAAATTGTTTACAACTGGAATAATTGAACGCCGTGAATTTTAGTTATAATTGGAGCGTTGAAATAAAGTTTTAAATTTTCCCGCGTTTTGGGAAAAGGAATTATCATAAATGTGATTTTATACTTATATTCCTGTTTTAATTATTTAAATTAGTAATATCCGATCGGGATGTTACAAAAGCCTAAGCACAAAAACCAAATGGTTCAAGATGGTGTAGAAAATAGAACCATAAAAAACATTGATTCTGGCAACTCTGACCTTTGCTGACTATTTTTCTCATAACTCTTCCACAAAACTCCAAATCATATGGTTCTTGTTTCACTAAAAACTAGACTCAAAGGGCTTTCATTTGAGTTAAACCACATAATTTTTGGAGCTTTTAGTTGATGCAGTTTATTTTTGAAAATCGTAAACATTACTCCCATCAATTTTTTTTTTGTAAAAGAGGTTGATTTGGAAACAAGACAAGAAAGAAAAACATATGAACACAAAGAATAACAATAACATAGGTAAGGACAAAGAAACTTAGCTCTTATAGAACCAAAGCTATTGATACCAAATGGTAGCCTCTCCTCAAGCTAGGTTGGGCCAAAGCTTGAAATGGTGACTATGGTGGATGGTGGATGCACAAAAGCTTGGTGTTTAGAGAAAATGGGTCTCGATTTTGGTGATTTAATGGTGTTGTGAAGGTTGTTTGTGGTGATCTAAGAGAGGTTAGGCCAACTTTAGAGAAAAGGGTGTTAGACAAACTTCTTGTAATGCTCTAGCAAGTGACTAACAGAAGAAGAATGGCTCAAATTTGAATTTGGAAGCATAACATTAACATTCTCAAAGTGAGAAATACATCAGGGGGACACTTCTATTTATAGAATAAGGTGTCTCCAAAATGGTCTAAACCCTAAAATGCTAACATGCACCAAAATCCTAAAAATGCTATCTTGGTGAAGGAGAGCTTGACATATGGCACTTCACACTTTCACAAAATGAACCACTCATGAGTTGCCATGTATAAAGCAACTTTATGAAAATCCTCTCCAATAGGACAATGACACATGGCCATTACCTATGTAGGAGAACTCTCCATTAAAGGCTTTGCCATGTGGCATATGGGACGTCCTCCACCTTAAGCTAGGGTTAACTTAATTAAACATCAAAGGAATGCTTAAGCTAGGTGCATATGATGCTCCCTACTTAAGCAAGATTGTTTTTAAAACCCTGCACTACTTGGTGTAAGACCCAAGAAAATTAAACAATTAAAAAATAATTATTTAATAAATGCGGGTAGTGGAAACCTTTATGACATTTAATGCAGGGAGTTATTAGAAGGAATAATACTAGTTCAAGTGGTTGAGAGTACTTGTTCATGTTTAGAGGACTTAGGTTTGAGTCTTATGTATGACAATTGTGTATTATTTTAATTGTTTATTATTTTAATAATAATATGCTTGAACATGATGATTGATAATATAATCTTAGATGTACAGGAATTATCACAAACCATGAATTGGTTGAATTGGTTGTGTACTTGAATTACAATTGGTTGGTTATGTGTTCGAATAAGGTTCCTTTTTGCTAAAATTGTTTCTGGCATAGATGGGAAAGGTCAGAAACCACATTGTCGAGGAGGCAGCCAAGAGGGTTGGAAATCCACCTAGTAATGGCCCTTGAATGGCCATTAATCCTATCTTTAATCAATTTTCGTTTTTCTTAATTAATTTAATTAAATAAAAGCTGAAACATGAGAGAAGAAAGTTTTTCTAGAAAAATTGGCATAGAAACCTTAAGGATGGACATTGCTGGAACATTCTTTGACTTGATGGCCAATCTAAGAGAACCATTCAAACATTGGATGACTTATTGAGAACATGTGTGTTGGATCACTTGGGTACTTGGAGTGATATGCTGCCATTGGTGGAGTTCACATATAATAATGGTTATCACTCTAGCATTGGGATGGCATCATACGAGGCTTTGTATGGTAGGAGATGTAGGACACCGTTATGCTGGCAACAGGATGGAGAATCAGTGGTGCTTGGACCAAAATTTTTACAGCAAACCACTAAGAAGGTGAAGATGATACAGGATCAGATGCTTAAACTCAGAGTCGACAAAAGTCTTATGCTGATAAGAGGAGGAGGCCACTTGAGTTTGAGGCAGGTGATCATGTATTCCTCAGAGTTACACCCATAGCAGGAATATGGAGAGCTCTCAGGTCGGGGAAGCTGACTCCTAGATTCATCGGTCGTACCAAATCACGAGGAAGATTGGACCAACAGCGTACAAGATTGCTTTGCCTCACCTAGCAAACCTACATGATGTCTTCCATGTATCACAACTAAGGAAGTACATTGTAGACCCTACGCATGTGCTGGAGGAGGACAATGTTCAGGTGCACGAGGACCTGACAGTTGGAGTTGGACCAGTGAGAATTCTATATTCTCAAGTCAAACAACTCAGAGGGAAGGAGATCCAGACTGTGAAGGTCCTCTAGGATGAGGCAACCCAAGATATGACTTGGGAGATGGAGGATCTCATGAGGAAGTCTTATCCTCACTTGTTTCCTGGTAAGTCCTATTTTCGAGGACGAAAATATTTAAGGTGGGGGGAATGTAAGACCTGTGAAAATTAATTAATTAATAAATACAGGTAGTGGGAGCCTTTAAGGCATTAATTATTGACTTATATGATGTGGAATAGTACTAGCTCAAGTGGTTGAGAGTAATTAATTGTGAGAGGACTTGGGTTCAAGTCCTATGTATGTCAATTGTGTGTTATTTAATTTATTAGTATTTTTAATAATATGCTTGATCATGTTGAGTGATAATATAATCATAGAACGATATGAATTATCACGAAACATGAATTGGTTGAATGGTTGTGCATGGAATTAACATTGGCATGGGTATGGGTTTGAACCTTGGTAGATACAAATTTACTTTCTTTTTCGCTAAAATTAATTTTGGCGTGAAGGTGAAAGGGTAGAGAAACCCTAGTGGACAATGGGCAGCCAAGGGAGGCTGGAAAACAACCACTAAATGGACCTTGAATTGTAATTAAACTCTAGTTAATGGCAATTTTCGTTTTAGTGCATTAATCTACCATTAAGGTACCAATAAAAGACAAATTTTGGGTGAGAAGAAGGGTTTATTTGCTTGTGATTGTGTCATAGTAAGAGGAATACGAAATTGGAGAGTGTGCTGTGAGGATTGAGTGCATTTGGGAGCTGAATTGAGGGGAAGTGCTAGGCGGCCTAGTGATCAAAGAGGAACTCCCAAAAATCTCCATTTTTAGCAAAGGAATCCAGGTTAGGGGAGCTTTACACGTTAATTTTATTTTAAGTCTGATTGGTATGCTAAATATAGTAGCTTTACACGTTAATTTTATTTTAAGTCGGATTGGCATGCTAAATATGGTAGCTTTACGCGTTAATTTTATTTTAAGTCTGATTGGCATGCTAAATATAGTATGATTATGCATGAATTATTTTATTCCGTTTAAAGCTAGTGTTTCTGGAAATTTCCAGAAACTGTTTGGCCGGCGATGAATTGCCGCTAGATGAATCAATCCTTTTCTAGGCCAATTAGGGTTCCCATAGAGGAACCACCTGCCAAATATAGTGTAAAATAGTCAGGTTGACCAACGTTGACCGCCCTTGCCCAGAGTTGACTGGTTGACCAGTCTTGACTCTTTGACAGTTCATTGAGAGGCTGCCACGTGTCAGAGTAGTTTATCTCTCTCCATTAGGGTTTGACTGCCATGAGTGGTTGCACGAAGGTTACGGTGGTTGACGCGGTGGCGGCGAAAACACCAGAGGGGCTGGGTCTGTGGCTGTTGCGAAAAGATGGTGATTCCAGCGTGATGCGAAGATGGGGGCTGTAGATCCGACGATTCACGTAAGAAGACGGGTCGAGGACAATGGTTCGTGCGAGGAGATGGTGGTGGCAGCAGAATGAACGAAGAAGACGATGCATTGGAGCTCCATGGCGGTTGTTGCAAGTCTTGTGAGCTCCGATGGTGCAATGATGGTGAAGCGATTTTCGGCGTGAGTGCGACGACCATGGCGGTTTGGCGTCGAGCATGGCTGTGTGTGGTGCACGGACTATTGTGGATGAGTGCAGGCGCGACGACGACCTCGGGTGGTGCAGCCATGGTGGTTTTCAGGCAGCGTGATAATTTGAAGGAGGTGGTGGCGTGACGGAAGAGGCGTGTTGCAACGGTGTTGCGTGCCTGTCGCAGGTTCCGCGAGTGGTGCGACAGTGGCGAGAGAGATGGTGGTTGGCGTGGAGGTGGTGGTGAGACGGAAGAGGCGTGTTACAACGGTGTTGCGTGGCTGTTGCAGGTTTCGCGAGTTGTGCAGCAATGGCGGACATCTGGCAGGGTTGGTGTCGGAGATGTTGTGCGGAGGAGACAGGTCGATAGAGGTGGGGTGACGGTCGGGGTTAGGTGCAGCGGCTACGACATGGTGAGGGTGAGAGAAGAGAAAAAATTAGGGTTAGGGTTTCTCTATGTGTGGAGAAGAGAAGGTGATGACGTGGAGGATTGATGACGTGACAAGTTTTAAGTGGTTATTTTAGTGAGTGGAGGATTGAGGATGTGGTAAGCTTTAATTGGTTATTTTAGTGAGTGGAGGATTGATACGTGGCGTAATTTGGTTGAGTGGAGTTTAAGTGATATTGGGGTGCAAATTAGTAAAAAGAAGGGGTGCAGAACAGAGTTAGAAGACCCAATTTCAGGAGGGGTGTGGAAAATAAAAACTAGAGGTGCATTGAGCTCGAGAAATATTCCTTTTCAGAATTAGATTACCCAATTGCAGAAGGGGGTGTAAAAATTAAAATTGGGGGTGCATTTAGATCCTGAATTATTTCTCTCCAAAATTCTGATTTTTGGACTTATTTTATGACTTGAAATATTCCCAATTTACACTCTTAAGGACCTATTAAATTCCAGTTGCATTATTAAACTTAAGAATATCCAATAATATAGTGTGTAATTAAAATCAATCCTTAAGAGCAAAAAGGATATTAAATCCCCCAAATTTAAACACTTAATGAGGGCAAAGGTTCGAACTCATCATACCCTCCAGGCGGTCTGGAAGTGGGCGGTGTCTAGTACTCATTAGAAGCGCCAGGCGATATTTCTGCAGCAAAATTATATTTTGCTGATTTCATTTGCATGGTCTACAAGACTTCTAGGATATCTTAAAGGTCGGCTTACTAGTGTTCCTTGAGTTGTGGCCCGAAACGTATCCCTTGAGTTGTGGCTCGAGATAGGGGTTAAGCATGTGGTATTCCTTGAGTTGTGGCTCAGAATAGCATCTCTTGAGTTGTGACTCGGGATGGCGGATGAACACGAGGAACTCTTGAGTTGTGGCTTGGGTTGGCGAGTGTTGTCGGTGTGAGTGTGCACATAGCGGCGTGTACAGATGGGTCTAGTTAGATTGCCCTCCTCAATAATTAACTAATGAGTTTGGTAGTCTTGGGACATTACGAATGAAATTCGTATTGGGAACTCCACCTGGCGTTACGGTGTGTGATTCGTAGCATGGTTTCCCGCACGTGCTCTATCAGTTGTGACTGATAGGTATGGCAGCAAGACATCTTGAGGTACTCACTAGAAGATGTAGAACAAGGTTGACATGGTAGTGGCCATGTGTGTGAAATCAAAGGATGGATTTCCTTTGGTGTGGTTGTGATATATGTATTTGTTGTGTGTGTGTATATATATATATATGTATATATATATATATATGTATGTATATATATATATATATATATGTATGTATATGTTTATACTGTTAGCTCACCCTATTTGCTTGTGTTTGGCGATGATCGTGTACGCGGTACACGGGAGCAGATGATATTGCAAGTGGATCTGGTGAGGCCTAGAGACGGAGCAGGGCTAGTATTGGGAGAAGATTTTATCAGAGTTTTACTAATTATGTATTTTTAGGGACTTTGTAAACATTTGGAGTATTTGAGCATGTTTTTTTATATATTTTGGAATTTTATGAATTTTGAAATGTGAGTTACAATATATCGTAATAAAGTTTTAATTTTCCTGTGTTTTTGGGAATCTAAGTTATAATAAATGAAGTTTTATTATTTATTTCTTTATTATATTAATTAAATCTATAACATCCGATCGGGATGTTACAACATCCATCTAGTGAAGCTCTAAATCATAATGAGCCACCAAAGCCAAAATAATTCTTAAAGAGTCGTTTTTAGAAACAGGAGAGAAGGTGTCTTTGTAATCAATGCCATCCTTTTGAGTAAAACCTTTGGCAACAAGTTTGGCCTTATATCTTTCAATATTGCCTTTTGAGTCATGTTTGTTCTTAAAGACCCATTTACAACCCGCTTGTTTAGAACTTTCAGGCAATTCTACTAGATCCCAAACTTGATTGTCATCCATTGACTTTAACTCTTCTTTCATTGCATTGAACAACTTTTCAGAATTATCACTTTCCATGGCTTGTTTAACTAAGAGTGGATCCTCATCAATGCTTAAGTCACATTCATCTTCAATAGAGTAAACCACATAGTCATTTGAAATAGATGTTCTCTTTTGTCTTACAGACCTTCTTAATATTTCTTCTTGTGGTTCCTCTACCATTTCCCATTAGTGACTTGCACATTGTCACTTGGTTCATTATTTATATGTTCATTTTGTGGTATTGGAACATCAACTTGTTGTCTCTGCATGTTGTGTGATTGTGATACAATAAGAGGGATAACAACAAGAGGGATAATAATTTGAGAAGAGACATGTGTAGAAACATTACGTTTAGTCTCTTGAATGTCCAGTATGCGTTATTTCTCACTCCCACTGGACTGGCCATTCTCAATGAACCTAACATTACTAGACTCAACTATATCCTTTTGACTTTTCAAGATAACTGATGAAGTAACCACTAATGGTTCTTGCATCAAGCTTCTTTTCATGTGGATTATATATCCTTACTTCTGCCAGACATTCCCAAACATGAAGATGTCTTAAACTGGTTTCCTTCCGGTCCACACTTTTTTCAAAATGAGTCTTAGGAACTACTTTACTAGGAACCCTGTTAAGAAGATAAGCAACAGTCTTTAATGAATACATCCACAAAGGTTTAAGAACATTGTTATAACTCAACATACTCCTAACCATATCCATGAGAGTACGATTACGCTTTTCTGCTACACCATTTTTTTGTGGTGTACCAGGCATTGTATATTGTCCACAAATACCCTAAATTTCGAGAAACTTTGCAAATGGACCTAGACATTGTCCACTTTCAGTGGATTTTCCATAAAATTCACCACCTCTATCAGATCTCACAACCTTTACTTTTCTATCTAATTGCCTTTCTACCTCATCAATAAACACCTTTAGGATGTCCACTGATTGAGACTTTTCATGCAAAAGATATAAGTAACAATATCGTGAAAAATCATATATAAAGGTGATAAAATACTTTTCACCACTCCAAGATGGAATGTCAAATGGACCACAAATATTATTGTGTATTAATTCAAGAAGTTCATTACTTGTTGTGGCATAATTCTTTGATATGTGTTTGGTTTGTTTACCTTTAATACAATCAACACATACATCTTAGACACCAAAATCCAATTGAGGTAAGATTTCATTTTTCACCAACCTCATCATCCTTTTTGTAGATATATGACCCAATCTTTGATGCCATAAGAAAGCAGAATTTTCATTTTGTACATTGCACTTACTACTAGAAACATGTTTATACAAATGAAAAACACCATTTTCAATCTTAAAATTAAAACCTAAACAATTCAACTTTCCAACAAAAATCAGGTGTGTAGCACAACTAGGAACATAGAGACACTTTTCAAGATCTAGACAATAACCAGTGTCTAGAATCAATTTATAAGTCCATATTCCTTCTATTTGTGCCTTCATTTTATTCCTCATATATAAATAATGTTCAGTTCCTTTTATGGGTTGGATTGAAAGAAATCCCTACATAATATCAGAACCATGAGTGGTAGCTCCAGAATCTAAGCACCAAGTATTATTAGGCACCTCAATATATTTGTTTCAAAACTTACAGAAACATAAAATGTACCTTTCTTTCCAAACCAAGATTTCCTTTTTGGACAATCTTTCTTGAAGTGACCCATCTTCTTGCAAAAGAAGCATTTATGGTCCATAATTCTGCCCTCATTAACTTTCATTGGGGCTTTGTCCTTCTTGTTCTTCTTTCTTGGATTAGCTTTGCTGGAGCTAGAACTATCACGAGTCATAAGATTAATTTAATGATCCTTCACTTTCTTGAGCCTTCCTTCCTCTTGAACTACCATGGCTTTAATTTCTTGAAAGTTCCATTTATCTTTAATAATGTTATAATTCACTTGGAATTGGCCAAATTTAGGAGGAAGAGAGTTCATAATAAATTGCACTAGAAAGGATTCATTCACCTCCATTCCTATTGACATCAACTTTGTAGCTATATTTGCCATCCCTATTACTTGATCATGAATGAGTTGTGACAAATCAAACTTTTTGGTTGTCAACTCACTCATGAGAGTACCCACAATGGACTTATCAGTAATGTCCGACTGTGAATACTCCTTGATCAACCTTATAAATTCCATTGCATTTTCGGTATTGGGCATAGATGCCTTCACATTCTCTGCCATGGTCATGCGCATCAAGTTCAAAGACAATCGGTTAGACCTTTTCTAAGCCTCATAAAGAGTCTTTTCATCTATTGTAATGGTCTCATTGATGGCTAGGGGCATCTCATCCATAACTATGGCTAAATCTAAATCAAAGGAACCCAATTGAAACTGGATTTGTTTGTACCAATCAACATAGTTAAAGCCATTGCATTTGATCACACTATTGCCCAGACCACACATATTCATGGAAGTTGTAGAAAAATATAAGCTCGCACACATTAATGCTTTGATAAATTTAATGGATTCAGACAAATAACTACATTAGTCATGCATTTCAGTTCACCTTTAGGTAATGCTTAAATTGACAGATACCATACAAGTCATTCATTTAAGTTCACCTTTAGGTGACACTTAAACTGACATATCTATTTATAATACAATTCAAAGAATCACAAAAAGCAAAAAATTACACGTGTAATTTTCTCAGAATTTGTTCAATTTCAGAATTTTAAATTTTTTTACCTCTTAAGGTAATTTGGACACTTGTCATCTTCTTAGGAAGTCTCAATCATCTTTCTCGCTTTTCACCACACTCATGTTTTTCCTCTCTCTTGACTTCCCATCTCTCTTCACTTTCTCTCTCAGGCCGTTTACGCACTCTCCACTTCTCTCCTTCCTCAAACCCTAGCCACCTCTCTGCCTCCGCTTCCACCTTAGTCGCTATGTTTCGCTCTTCCTCCACAAACACGACACCAAATAACGTTCTCCACCTCTCTTCACTTTCCCTCTATCGAACCCTAACCTGTTTTACGCATTCTCCACTTCTCTGCGTCCTCAAACCCTAGTCACCTCTCTGCCGCCGCCTCAGACGGTCTCTCTCGGTCTTCCTCCACAAACGCGATCCACCTCCCTTCCTTCTCAACTTCATTCGACCTTTTTGCCGCGTCCAACCATCTCCACGATTCTTTCAATTCAAACCCTCTCCATTCGAATCGCACTCCCCCCCCTTTCTGCCTCCTCAAACCCTAGCTACCTCTCTGACGCCGCCTGAAATGTTATCCTCAAACCATAATTTTTTGCCTTAATCTCAGTGATTCCAACTTCGTTAACATCATTTTTTTTTGCTTCTAACTCATTTTTTGGTTTGTTTTGTTTGTGTAGATTGTTTTTGTGCTTCAAACGGTCTCTCTCGCTCTTCCTCCACAAATGCGATCCACCTCTCTTCCTTCTCAACTTCATTCGACATTTTTGCCATGTCAAACCATCTCCACGATTCTCTCTACTGAAACCCTCTCCAATTTTGTGCCGCATGAAACCTTCTCCATTGGAATCGCACTCTCCCCCTTTCTGCCTCATCAAACCCTAGCCACCTCTCTGATGCCGCCTGAAATGCGATCCTCAAACCCTAATTTTTTGTTCTTAGTCTCAGTGAATCCAACTTCGTTAACATCAATTTTTTTGTCTTCTAACTCATTTTTTGGTTTGTTTTGTTTATGTAGATTGTTTTTGTGCTTCTGTGCGCCCATCTCTTTGACGCCGCCTCAAACGATCTCCATCGCTCTTAGGTAATAACTTTTATCTCTTCACTTTTAATTTTGAAACCCTAATTTTTCATTTCTTACTCATGCTTTTCTTTGGGTAGATTTTTTTTGTGGTTCTGTACCTTTTGAAACCCTCTCGATGTCTCTGCTGAATCAAACCCTCTCCACTTCTTTGTGGACGTAGACTCAAACCCTACCATTTCAATCTGATATGTTCTTCTAACTCATGTTTTTGTTTTTTTTTGTTTATGTAGATTGTTTTTGGGTTTATTCCTTCATTAACTCTAATAAGATAACTTCATCCTGACGTGTACTACGGATTCCAGTTGCTGATCAAATTTCTTTTTCTCCATTATAATTAAATTTATAATTGAATTCCTTTAATATGTTGTATTGTTTAATTGTTTAATTCATATATTTTGATTAAACATCTCTTTCATTGTTATTGATTTTCTGATGTCTGATGAAGAAGTTTGAGCTTGATCTTATTGTCCCTCAACTTTAAATGTAGAAACTGTTGCCATCTTATGTCATAAGATAATTTGTTGTTGATTATTTATGAATTATTTATGAATTTGTTGTATTGATTATTTTGTTGTTGTATCGTTGATTCAAAGATCTTTCATACTACAGTTTTAAAAATCTATTTTTGTTGCCTATTGCATGTTTTATTGGTTTCTATTAACTGAGAAAGTTGCTTCACTTCTTAATCTTTTTTATTCTTAATGTTTGCTCAAATTTGATGTGATTGTACATCAACTTTCAAGAAATCCCACCATTTCAGGTTTGCTTAATTCGAACCCCAACATTTGAGGTTTATTTCACTTTTAAGTTATTTTTATATTTTCTCTTACTTTCCATTCACCTTAACTTTCAAGACACGCCAAGATTTCAGGTATAATTTTGTTGGAATGCAGAAACCGTTGCCATCTAAAGTCATAAGCAAATATGTTGTTGATTAGTTATGAATATTGCATTCATGTAAGCAGAGACCAAAGAGTAGTTTGTAATGGTAACTAACTTTAAAATGTAGGTCAATAATATTGATATAATGGAATCCCTTTAACATATTTTTTATTTTTTTTATTGTTTTATTGTTGATTAAAAGAAATTCCATACTACCGTTTCAAAATTTATTTTTATTGACCTATTGCATATTTTATTGTTTTCAATTACATGAGATAGTTCCTTTATAATATTAGCCGGATGTAATTTGACCTTTTATTCTTAATGTTTGTTGAAATTTGATATGATTCTACCTCAACTTAAAAGAAGCCCCAACATTTCAGGTTTACTTAATTCTTATGTCTTTTGATATGCATACATCAATTGAGTTCTTTCCTTTTTCATTTACGTAACAACATTTTTCTTACTTTTTTCATTACTTTCAAATGTTCAAATTACATCTTTATTTGAAATCAGATCTTTATTTCGTATTTTCGTTGATTTGTAAACCTTTTCCAACATTTAAAGTTACTTTTTGTTGTCTTTTTGTACTGCTTTCTGCCATATTTCCTTTTATTGCATAACATTGAGCCATGTGAAAAACAACTTTTGTTTTTTTCTGTGATCTTCGTATTTTTTTCAGTCACTTTTCCCAATTTTTACTCCATTTGTTTAACCTAAACCATAGTCTGCGTGTTGTTTCAGTAAATATCTTTACTCATGTCAAAATCTGTTTTTGCTTTTGCCGATTGTTTCTAAATTTGTGAAATGAAAACCAGAGCATGCGTATGGTGTTGTTTTGTATTTATGATCTTCCAATCTTTTTTTATTATGTCTTTATGTTTTGTACAAATACATGTCTGCAGACCTTTCTTCATTCCTTACTATACTCTAATTTCCCTCATTTCCCTTATTCCTTCAACCATGTTTGTTATCCAGAAACACACTCACTCTTTACAAGAACTCAACCCTGAGAAGGAGACTTGGAATATCCTTGCAAGAGTTGTAAGGTTATGGTTTGTTGAAGATTACACAAAAGGAAAAACTCCATTTTCCATGGAAATTGTTCTTCAAGACCAAGAGGTATCTTCCTTAAACTATAAACGCCTTTTATTTTTTGACTTTTCCTAAATTTTTTATTTTTACCCAAAAGTTTAAATATGTTTTTATAAGTTTAAATCTGCTTCTATTTTTTCATTTATAAATCTGTTTTTTTAGGGTGTACTAATCCATGCATCTGTTAGACGCACATTGATATACAAATTCTAGTATGAAATCAAAGAGGATAAGGTTTACACCATCCAATCTTTTAGTGTTTCATGTAATGGTGGTTCTTATAGAACCACAAAACACGCCTATAAGATCAACTTCCAATTTGGAACCAAGGTCAATATGGTGTAAAGTACCTTAGTTCCGAAAACTACAACTTCATACACCCCTTTTTCAACAATCATAGCTGCTGGTTTTGACATAGATTACTTAGTTAGTAAGTATGTTTTACTTATTTTTCTTCATTTTTTTGTATAAATTTTTGTATAACTTTTTGTATAACTTTTTGTTATTTTTTTTCTTTCTTTTTCCTCTTTCTGTAGATGTCATTGGGATGTTTACTGCTGTTGGAACAGAGAGGGAGCTAGAGAAAGCTGGTAAGAAAACTAAAATGAATGTCATCCTTATTGAAGTTGATGGGTAAGCGGATTTCATCTGTTTTTCTTCTTTATTGTTTTTTATTTTTTTTCATGTATTTCATCTGCTTCTCTTTTTATGTGATTTTTAACATTCAATAGTTTGCAACTAGAGTGTACTTTATTTGGTCAATATGTTGATATGTTAAATGCATTTCTGGCCTCTGGAGAGGATCAACATGTTGTCATTGCTTTGCATTATTGCAAAGTGAAGACCTTCCAAGGTAACTAACATAAA
>Ga0209589_1005465_pt1 | contig 21558 bp, 16 predicted proteins | sample CowpeawhiteBW_FD_187525 | JGI IMG/M metagenome (GOLD analysis project Ga0209589, IMG submission 187525) | Root nodule microbial communities of legume samples collected from California USA - Cow pea white BW (SPAdes) (version 2) | ecosystem: Host-associated > Plants > Roots > Nodule | place: USA... | reverse complement strand
AAATATATATATATATATATATATATATATATATATATATATATATATATATATATATATATATATAACCAATTTGACTATAATTCATATGAAAAAAATATAAAAAACCCAACAAAGTGAAATAATAGAATAATATGATAATATTTAAATAGCCGATTTTAGTTCGATTTGATTTAAATTAGTTTGAAATTTTCAAACCGGGATCCAAACTTCTCGATGCTAGAATGAAAGAAATATCTAAATCAATCCGAAAAAACTTCACTTTTAATCGATTATTAATTTTCGATTTTTTTTTAAGTGACTGGATTGTGAACACCTATGACTATCTTTCCATCATTGAATTCAATTGTTGCTTTCACCATTGACATTGCAAAGCAAAACTATACAGATACTAATTGGTTTAAGAAGTTAAAATCAAGAAAGAGATTTATTATTTGGTGACTTGAATTATTTCTACTTCCATAAATAGATTAATGTTTTAATGTAAGGAATGGTCAAGAATAAGAATGTTTTACTGTTGCTCATCACGTATATTGTATTTATTATAAATAAATAAGATGACATAATATTATTCAATTGAAATAAAACAAAGGAGTTCAATCATATGAGAATAGTGAGAGATAAAAATTATTCAAAAAAATAATTGTAGTATTTTTGTGCTGTTAATGGAAACCAAATCAGCATTATTCATCTCTGAAATATGATAAATTTAGCAAGAAATAGCCAATCCAATTTAACCTTTGCAAATTTGGGGAGAAAGTGCTAAAGAATCATGTTATCATATTTATCGTTTATTCACACATCCAGTTTCCCACATATCTCCATCTAATCTAATATTAATCCACAATCATCTCAATGTTTATTTTGAAAGTCTGAATTAACATGGCTTAATCGTTTCTTTCTGTATCTCCATGCAACCTGAATACGGATTGCTGCAAGGGATCTCCAATAAGGTGATTCATACCTAAAATAACACAATTATCAAAGATATGTTAGTCATACACTTCAAACTTATGAAGTACAAACACTGAGCCAGACTTAAAACTTCATAATGCACATAATGTACTAATTGTTCTGAAAAGAAAAGTTGAGAAGACTATGCTGAATCACAAACATAGATATAGGAGAAGGGAATGACCTTAAGGCTCCTTGAACACGCAAACTACGCAAGAATCTTGTGAAAAGGATTGTGACTTCTTCAAGGTTTTCTGCTCTCAGTGAAAGTACTTCTACATTTGTTAAGCATCTTACTGTTCTGTTGCTAAGCAACTTCTGTCCTGGAAGCCTTACTCTTCTGCCATCTGCATACTCAAATTGATGAACTATGCTCTTATAAAACTTTTTGTTGGATTTTGAATAAACTTAAATGATTTAACTATGAGTAGTTAATGTATTAGCCGTTGTAGGTTATCCGCTGAGTGTGATAAATGTATTAACTGTTGTGGATAGTTAATGAATTAACCAGTTTATAGCTGTTTTTATATGTTTTGAGTTCGACGGTCAGAAACAAACATGTGAGTCTATAAATTGTATTTGTGATTGCATAAACAACCAGAGTTGAATCAAGTTTTTTCATAATGTAGAGTTTGTTGTCTATACTTTTGATCTCTGATTTAGAATGTTAAGTCATCAAGCACATTACCATTGCACCAAGTAATGCTACAACATGTCTCTAACAGAGTAGTTTCTGAAGGAGGATCCAGGTGAAAAACAAAAGAAAGAAGGTATATTGATATATATTGTTATACCTGCGCTGACAGAAGAATGCTCAAGATACCATGTCAGAAGTTCTTCACCACAAACATCTCCTTCAGATAAAGGAATTCTAATACCATCTTCTCCAATGCTCTCCAATTTGCCACGCACCACGAATACCATCTTCTCTACCACACTACCTTGACTCAAAATTCTACTTCCTTTAATGTAAGTAGCTTGTCTCAGTCTCGCACAAATGGCATCTAAGACAGGTTCATCCATCAGAGCAAATATTCGAACCTGAAGATTTAGATCCTCATGTCATGGTTACAAAATTGTTAGAGTAAGAATGTAAATATACCATCTTCAAAAGCTTTCATGATTGTTCACACAATTGCCTCAATACATGGATTCATCATGAGGGCATAATGTTTTCCATCAAAATTGTTCTAAACTACATATTGCAAACCATTCAAGTGTAAGCATGATACCTAGTCATCTATGAAACAGATATTCTAGTGCTTACTTTCTTAACAAATTTGAAGAGATGGCGTCTTATATCCATTTGGAGGTCTTCTGGAAAGTTCTCCATTAGTGTTGCTTCATTCACCCCTCTTGTTGCAGTCCAACTATACCGTTCAGCCTCTCGTACTCTCCTGCGTGACAAACATATCTTTTATTCACTTTTACATTCCTTTGATCATTATTTCATATGACAATGATGGATAGGAAGATTCACTAGAGAGACACAACACTAATGATACTCAAGCCAAACCACATAAGAGAATAACACCACATTCAATTCAAAACCTTAAGTTTGTTGTATGTTGCTCAACCTTCTTTTTTTTCACATGAAACTCAAGACTGACACTTGGATTCTTAAAACATACTAAAATGACAACAGTAGGTTACACCATCTGAAATTTTGGCCTATAGACATTCTACATCATAGAACTGTGATGTTTTTCAGTTTGTTTAACTTTTAACAACTTAGATTTTGGGTCATGAGACATTGCCAAGAAGGGAGTTGTGGGAGGGGGTGGGAGTTAACAACCAATGACTTGAAACAAAAAATAGACAAATAGTCCATTGATAATGTTGAAGTGATTCATGAAAAGAAAAAGGGTTAAATATGTTTTTGGTCCCTCAAGTTTCAGTGAAATTTGGAATTAGTCTCTCATCAAAACTTTTGACCAATTTAGTCTTTCATCTATAGAAATGCGTGGATTTAGTCCTTTTAATCAAATTTTGTTAAATTTATTTGAAGTTTTAAACGCGTTTTATGATAATATTTGAGTTAGTATTTAAGCGAAAATGGGTAACAATTCAATACTATCATAAAATGTCCTTGAAACATTAAATAAACTTAACAAAATCTGGTTAAAAGGACTAAATCGATACATTTCTAAAGAAGAAGAACTAAATTGGTCAAAAGTTTCAAAGAAGGACCAATTCCAAATTTCACAAAAACTTGAAGGACCAAAAACATATTTAACCCAAAGAAAAATGGGAAAATATTATACCTTCTGAGGTATTCTGGTAAGCGCCTATGACTCATCCATTGCTCAACATCACCGCGTCTAAGTTGCATTTCTAGCCTCCTATAAAAGAGAATGAAGAAAAAAAAAATCAAGCATGATTCAACACCAAACACATTAGCACTTGATCATCAAGGTTTGCTTAAAAGTTGCAGTATAAGGTAAGTTTTACCTCCGTCCAAGACCTTGAAGAAAGTTCTGAATGTTTCCAATGAGAAGCGCAAAAAGCAAAAGTCCCATTCCTATGATGGCTATAGTAAAAAGGGTTTCATACACAAAGTCGCTTGGTGTTTGGTTACCGGCCAGAGTACTGATTTGCTGCATAAAGATCAAATTGGGTATAATTTCTATACATATTAAACCATTCATATGCATTCACTAGTTTGATACTGAGTTAGTAAACCATTTATATGCATTTGAGATTTCTACATTGAGTTACATAGCTGAATAAAAAGAAGTGCATACCTGTAACCCCCAAAATAGAGCATATATGTATTTGGTGACGATGTCTGTTTGTGTAGTAAGAGGAACAGCATTGTTATAAATCCCATAAGCAAAAGAACCTGTGGAAGAGGAATTCCAACATGCAATAGCATCTGCATTGTTGTTCCACTGGTTTGATGATAAGCCAAGCTGATTTTCCCCAACATGGCTATGTCCACAATCAATGAATGCCAGACATCCAGGGATATTAGAACTTTGGCACGCATTTCGAAAACATTGATTAACCCTCTGGAAGAAGAAGAATCATACCAAGTCAAATGTTAACCTCCATTTACTGTATCAAAATCCTTGATTCTGATTGAATCACTCACCTGTAGAGCAAATAGGTACCAGATAGAGCCAACAACATGGCTAGCTAGAATGAAAATGAGAAGATTTATAATGAAATTTGCCCATGCTGACTCAAATATGAATCCTGCTGGAGATTGACCAAACAGCATAGGCAGAAATCTGAATAATCTGGGAATATACTGCACTAGGATCGCTGCACGCAGAACATTCTTAGCATAATTTGCTCCCCTCAATGATTTTGGTAGTACAGACAATAACATTATCTGCATTTATTTTGAGAGAGATAGAAGTTATTCAAGTGTGTGCGTTATAGCTATAAGTTTTTAACAATTAACAGTAGTTGCTGCAGATTCTGTCATAGTATCAGCTTTTTTCATTAGAAGAAGCATATCATAACTGAATAACTGATATCTCAAAATACACAAGAAAGGAAATTGAAACCTCAAATTTACCTGAGGAAGAGGAAATACAACAAACAAGTCAATAAGAAAATAACCCTTCAGGTAATGAAATGCAATTTCCTTTGGATGATCAACTAAATCTCCAGCACCAACCACCCTTGACTCAGGAGAAACAAAAGCCAACCTAAACTGTGACAAGGCAACTTGGTAGAGTTATTTAGCCTGAAATTTTGCAAAGGAAGAAAACTAACTTAATAACTATTGTGATGCCTGGTAAAAAAACTGAGAAAGTCCTAATATAGAAAACTCTTCTGACTCATTTATCAGAATATTCATTCATGCAAAAGCCAATAACATTGACTAACAGAAAATGTTTTTCAAACTAAGAACTGTTATTCTATGAATATATGGATATGAAAAAAGTTAGAGAAGGGGAACTTCTAAAAAGATGCTTATTGGGAAGTTACCTGGAGAAGAATGTGAAGGAAATATATGAAGTCGTTCATGCTTCTAACTATAACAAGTGCTTTTGTCAATTTCCAGTTGATAACTATACAATTATGATCCTGCACCAGAGAAATGCAAATTTTATTTTCACAGTTGCAGGGAAAGATATGTCATTAGAACTTATAAAATTTGTGTAATTAAATGAAAGGAAAATAGTTATATAACTCATACCTGCCGAACATAGAGTAAGAAGAAAAATAATGGATCCACAAAAATTGCAACCAAGCAAAAACTGGCAAGAACCTTGTTCCAATGTTGTATGAATTTAGAGTGAGGATTCATAACTCCAGGAACAAAAGATGAACATAGAGAGTAAAATTTTCTGGTGAATCCTTTGGCATCCCCATTAAGAGCATTCTGAAACCGTAAACATTGAAAACTGAAGTACAATTGGTAATGTGAAAATGATAGCAAATGATATATGTCTACAAAGGAAAATGGAAAAGTATACAAATTTTAGCAGTAAAGTGAATGAAATGCTCTAAAGAACTTAATAATTTTGATAAGATTATAATACTAACGAAAGTAGGGAGTGCATAGAGTGGTATCTTTGTAATGAACTCAAAGAAAGGTAAGAAAGTAAGATATAAAGCACAAAGACCAACATCTAGAGGAAATTCTTTTACTATGTTTCATGTAATCAAAGGCAATTGAAACAATAATTTATTATAGGAAGAAAGACAGACACCTTCGGATCAGGTATATTCAAAGCTTTTGGATTTCTTAGCTGAGAAGACTTGAAGTAAGAAGGACAAGTAGTACAATAAGGATCATTACAAATTCCCAGTTTCCCAGATCTCAGTAAATGTTCATTTATGCTATCATAGCTTTCATCTGTGCTCTCCTCTGTTTTGTTTCCTGTTACAACTATACTATGCTGCATAAGATTATCAGTTTCTGGTGTAGCATACAATGAACCACTATCTCCCACAAGACTAGTTTCTATCTCATATGACTCCATGGGAATAGAAACTGATGCACTTAAAAGCCTTTGAAATTTAGAATGCAAAGTTTCATGATATGGTTGTACATCAGTTTCTTCTGATATCTTCTGCAGCTCACCATTTTCAAAACTAGCCATGCTTCCTTGACAATTCTGTAATTTTCTTACATTCAGTATATATATTATGAACAATAACAATTTTAAAATCTAATAATGCAATTCAGCTAGAAACTTGAAAGAGGAGAATACAAACTATAAGTCTGTAACTACATAGTTCAGCAAGCCAAAAACTCTACAACTGTTACAAAGACTGATAGATTTTAATACAACATAAGGGAACTAAGATTCTTGAACCATTTCTAAAATTTACTGCTAACATTTTTGCTGATAATGAACTCGCCTATTCAAAACTATAGAACACAATTTTATCAACAAGGTGGTGTTTAAACTAAATATAACCAAGAAAAATAACAAAGGAACAGCAAAAAACAGTGGTAAGACCAGTTTGAAGCTTTCTAAGTGAAAAGTCAACACCTTGATCCCGTCAAGGTTACATTACAGCATGCATTTCTCAAAGTCAACACAATTTTACAAGACACCTTACCTTAGGGCATGCTAATATACCATAAAATTTAAGATCTCAGATATTCAATAAAATCGTTGCGTCAAATGAATAAAAAACTATTCTTTGAGTTTTTGAAAACTTGAAGTTTGAATAAATGATTATTATGACATGAGTTTTGTAGAACTGTGGGAAAAGAATTATAAAAGGGTCTTTCAAATGATGTGATATAATGGTACTCGGATAAAGTAAAATAGCAACCCTTGCATTGGAGATGAGAGTTGAAGAGTTTGAAAATGTCAGTTCTGACATGAGATTGTGAAGGATAATGAAAGGGAGTTGGAATAGATTATGTGTTCAAACTTGCAGCATTAGTGTGGATTGTTTTGAATTTAAAAACTCAACATGAAAGCTTTTAGTTTACTTTATAATTTTTCTATTTGTCTAACTTTGTTTTGTTCTCTCTAAAGATTTGATAGAAGTAACGTAGAAGAAGGAAAGATTGTATATTTTGGAGCAAAGGGTGGTTGTTTCGGTTAATGTCGAAGCGAGAAAGTATTTATTTATATCAAAAATTTAAATACAAATTTGAAATACATTGAACATAAATTAACGTAATTGAATTAAAAAAATATATATTATTTTTAAAGTTTGAGAACAAAATATATTAAATTTTTTCATATAAATAAATTTTAATTTTACGTCAAAATTCAAAAGTTAAAAGTATATTTAACGCATACTTTCGTTTTTATTCTCGGTAAAAATTTATACTGTTTGAATAATTTATGTTTTAAAGAAAAAATTTAATCATTTTAAACATTAAATTAATTATATATAAGAATAAGAACTAAAAAAAATTATTAAAAAGTATCCTGATTTATATTTAAAAATATTTTTGCAAGAAATAAAAATATGTTTAACCATCGTGATTATTGGTGCAAAGCTTTATGGACAAACACTTTATATGTATGCCTGACCGAATGAAACCGTATCAGCTAATACCTGGATCACTTACACAACTTACGTTATAATTACAATTTCTTAAAAATAATTTTTTTTTTTTATTTCCATTTCACTTTCTAAATCAATTTTAATTTTAATTACTGATGCTTGTTATTTTATCATATAAATGCAAGCTGTGTTAGATTGAAGGGTGAGCATGTTTGATACTATTTAATCCATATAAATATGTAAACAAGAAAGAGTTAGGAACATATTAAAATATTTATTTGAACACATATTTTTTTTATTGAACAAAATTTATTAAAAACATTAAAAAAAATTGAGTCTTAAATCCAGTTTAATAATGGCTTTTGCTTCCTGCACCCTATTATTATTAACTTCACTCCTATAATAGTGAAAAAACTAAAATACCCTTTCTCATTATCGCATCACTGCTGTCATTATTGTCCTCGAAGACAAAGGAGAACGTTATACAGAAGAAAAAAGAGAATTCTTTGTGGAGAAAATCTCATTCTAAAAAATTCTTTCTGAAATGTATTTTGAATATTTCAGAAAGTCAGTTCCAGAAAATTCATTTTAGAAGATATTGTATACATTCTGAAAAGCATTTTCCAAAAAGCTTGTTTTCAAATATACTTCATGTGTTTCAAAAATTTCATTCTGGAAATCTCATAATGAAAATCATTTTCTGAAAATTCCAAAAGTATTTCAGAATAAATTATTTAAAAGCCACTTTTACAAAGAATAAAATGGTTCCTTCTCCTTATCTCATTTACATCATTTCGAGCTCAGATTCTTTATTAAATTTTTTTGTTATCCTATGTGGTTTCAAAATACACCGATATTAATATTTTAAAATTCTTTTTAATATATTTAAAAACATTAAAGTTAGTATCTATCAATCTATTTTAAAGATACAGCAAAAGAACAATACAGAACAATCAAACAGAAAATTCAAATTCCAAAATCCCCTAGTGCAAATGTGCTATATCTATTTGTGATTAACAACACATTTCTCTTTTTCAAAATACAATGTATTGAGTGTATACACAATAAACTTGGAGGTGAAATTAATTTACACTTTCGTTGCTTTAATGAAAAATGAGGCCCCTGTATGAGGTAACAGCCTAGTGAAACTACTATATTGGGTTGAAGATCATAAAAACTCTATGAAATGAAACATAAAAGTGGACCCAAAACCTCAATGTTCAATCTGCTGGGGAGGAATTAACACGACTTAGACGTTTCTTCCTGTATCTCCATGCAACTTGAATGCGGGTTGCAGCAAGGGATCTCCAATAAGGTGACTCATACCTAATGTAACACAATTTCAAACGATTAAGAAATTCCTTGATTTGAAAACAGATATTGAACCTTTTATGGTTGAAAATCACAAACTTGTTTGATGTTACTACTTGCTACATGTGGTTTAAATAACTTTTTTAATCACAAAGATTGTGAAGGATTTGTGAGTATAAAATGTGTGCAATTACTATAACTGGTTTGGTTACTCTCATTTTTGTTAGCCAAAAAAAGTTAAGAAGATGAAGTTGAACCATAAATCCATATAGATACAAGAAGACAAGGGAGTGATTCACCTTAGGGCTCCTTGGACGCATGGACTCCGCAAGAATCTTGTGAAAAGGATTGTGACTTCTTCAAGGTCTGAAGCAGAGAGTGAAAATGACTCCACATTTGTTAAGCACCTTACTGTCCTGTTGCTGACCAATCTCTGTCCTGGAAGCCTTACTTTTCTACCATCTGCAAGAGAGATCAATCGTTGAACCATTCAGTTTCTTATTTAGTACAGGCCTAGGTTGTTGATTGTTGCCAATCCTTCTGGTCTACTTTCAAATATTAACAGGGATTATGACATAGCTTATTGATATACCTGTGCTGACTGAAGAATGTTCAAGATACCATGTCAGAAGTTCCTCACCACAAGCATCACCTTCAGATAGAGGAATTCTTGTTCCATCTTCTCCAATGCTCTCCAATTTACCACGCACCACGAATACCATCTTTTCTACCAGACCACCATGACTTAGAATTTTACTTCCTTTGATGTGTGTCTTTTGTCTTAGTCTCTCACAAATGGCATCTAATATAGGCTCATCCATCAGAGCAAAAAGCCGAATCTGCAGATAATTCAGATCCTCAGATTATGGATTCAAATTGGTGCAAAATCTAAAAGAAAATTAAACCATCACTATAATGAACTTGGTTGACATGGTTTGGCTTTTGCTATTCATGGATTGAATTTCATGATGAAGATGCATAAAACTTTTCCTTTAAACTGGCTTTCCATTCAAACTATTACCCAGAACTAGCAGCTTACACGTAGAGACCTAATGGAAACTAAAATTTAAATAAATCAGTGACTGACATTATGAAGTTTGCATTACATTTAAACCTCAAAATTATAATATACTAGAAGTGCAAGAATGATAAAATAGAGTAGTTATCACTCATTTAAGACATAGGTGCGCATACTTTCTTAACAAATTTGAAGAGATGGCGTCTTATGTCTCTCTGCAGATCTTCTGGTAAATTCTCCATAAGCATTTCTTCATTCACCCCCCTTGTTGCAGCCCAACTGTACCGTTCAGCCTGTCTTACTCTCCTGCGCACAAGATATGATCCATAATTTCAAGTCCCAAGATACACATGATACCTGAATAAAAATGAAAGTAGTGCACATACTATTTTTCTAAGCATTGAAGCCTATATACATGTAATACTATAAGAAAATTGGTTGCTTCCACATATATGCATGCTGGATTAACATTCATGTGCTGCACTGAGTTATATTATATTAAAAAAAGAATTTGATATTTAAAAATTTAAATTATGTATTATATTAATGAATTATTTCCATCAGAAAGACATTAAATCAAAATTATAAATTATTTAAATTTAAATCTACATTAAGTAATAAGATGTTGATGAGTTCTTTCTGCCAAGATACTGATGTATTCGAATTTTGAATTGTTTGTAATAAGACAATAATATAATTTCAAACTTTTAATATTTTTGGAATAATTATTAGGCATGGCACAGGAAAACTGAGATGTGTCAAAATTTTGGGAAGACACTAGTGTCAAAAGTTACCACTTCGTAGAATTTATAAACCATGTTCTCCTTTTATATATTATACTGATTGACGGTCTAAATCACCACATAATTCAACAGGATACCCAATAACATGTTCAGACTTTACCTATTCTGCAAGATTACATGTACTACTAATGTACAGAATAATAATATCTAATAAACACATATTAAGAACAGATACAGACAGATACAAAAAATTCCAAATTTCCATTGTGTCTCTTTAAAATCCTTCTGAACCTGCTAACTTAACTTTGGCAGGTAGAAGAGCCTTTGTATCTTTGAAAATGTGCAACAGAGACGTTTAAAATTTCAATAATTGGCTGGAAGAGGATGGAAAATAGCAACCAAGCAGTGACTTAAATAATTGACAAATACACCTTTTGGCACTGCTGTCATAATTCATAATAAGAATGAGAAAATTTTGCACCTTCTCAGATCTTCAGGTAACCGCCGATGGCTCATCCATTGCTCAACATCACGGCCTCTAAGTTGCATTTCCAGTTTCCTGTGAAATGAATAAAAGAAAACATATCAAACATATTACAATAATAAAAGCAATAGAACTAACTATCAAAGATTAATCTTGCAGCATTAGGTAAGTTCTACCTCCGTCCAAGAGCCTGTAGAAAGTTCTGTATGTTACCAATGAGAATTGCAAAGAGTAAGAGTCCCGATCCTATGATGGCCATAGTAAAAAGGACTTCCCATACAAAATAGCTAGGATTTAGATTACCAGCCAGAGTACTGATTTGCTGTATCAAGAACATCCAGGGCATAACTATTAGATTAGATATTAAATCATTGATGTGGCTGCTTTAGTATTTAGGAGTATCAGTACAAATTAGAGTTTCTGTGACCTATTTAGCAAGGAGTTCAACTTTTTGTATAATTTCTACGCAAGGGAGAGAGAGAGAGAGAGAGAGAGAGAGAGAGAGAGAGATGCAAACCTGGAATCCCCAAAAAAGAGAATACACGTATTTGTTGACTACACTAGTTTCTATAGTAAGTGGTACAGCATTCTGATAAATCCCATAAGTGAAACCAGAGGAATCCATACAAGCACCAGCATCAGTATTGTTGATCCACAGATCTGATGTGAAGTCAGTATGGCCACGTCCACAATCAATGAACTTCATGCATCCAGGTATATTAGAACTATGGCAGGCATTCCGCAAACACTGATTAACCCTCTGGAAGAAGAAAGAGGAAGAAAAGCAGAAAGTAAATTGAATGCTAACTTTCATTTACGAAATTAAATTCCTGATTCTAATTGAACCAGCCACTTTAAAGCATCCTAGGAGACATAATATATTTTGTAGATCAATTTCATTTCAGATATTGCAATAACAATAGAAGGATGTCATATTTATATTGATATGTTTTGATAAATCTCATAGCATATAATAATAATAATATTTATGGTTATGATTATTGTTATTATTGTTTTATATTAATACACAACCACATTGAAATATGCATTCAAGTGAATCGAGTTTTATTTCTTCTGCCTTTTCCTTTTGCTCTTATCATGTTCCGAGGGCAGGCATGCAATTTGTAGCCTATGCTACTCATTAACAACATCATTGGGGAGATGGCTCCTCTCCAAGGAAAGGTGAGAATTTAATGGACATTACATTATCATATACTGAGGACAAAATTCAATATTTTTTAAAAAGAAAGTTCAATGCTATGTCCCTCACCTGAAGACCGAAGAGGTACCAGCAAGAGCCAACAACATGACTGGCAAGCATAAAAATGAGAAGATTGATAATAAAATTTGCCCAGGCTGACTCAAAAATGAATCCTGTTGGAGATTGGCCGATCAGGAGTGGCAGAAACCTGAATAACTTGGGAAAATATTGCACTAATATCGCTGCACGCAGAAGATTCTTGGCATAATTTGCTCCCCCCAAAGAATTTGGTAGGACGAATAATAACATTATCTGCACATATTTTACCACATATGTCAAGGAATTTGGTGAGTACACAAGCTCCTAATAGGTTTATCTTGTTTTGCAGATTGAAAGCTCTTCATTTGTAATGCCATGCACGTGCTAATATCCATAGCAGATGATTCCTCAGGAAGACACAGAGAAAGGAGAAACCATTTTGGTCAACTCCAAGCCAATCACACATGATATCATAAAAACCGAGAAGTTTAATAACAAAGACAAGCTTCTGATGTAAGACCAGTAATTCGATCGGTGAAATTGGATTCAAAGTTTAATAGTTGAATATTGTTGACACAGTGCATAATTAATGAGTGAATGTGTTAAACTTATCATGCTACTTTTTGTACATAATGTTATCATGAATCCTTATAGACAGTATTTTAACATTTTAAGCAAGTTTTTTATTAATTTAAAACCATAATACTGATTCTATTAACATATAGAATAACAGCAGGCTATTATAGCATATAAAGCATGAAATTGAATATAATATCAAGAGAAAGTGAAAATCATTTCTTTTTACAGTACGATTATTAAAATAAAGTATCAATTAATTATAGTAATGAAATATATATTGATATTATCTTAATATTATACATTTAAATGTTTCTTAATTAAAAATAATTAATACATAATTTAGTATAATGTAAAAGGTTAGCACTGCCAAAACAACCAACAATAGTTGGTTGATGTGGAGACAGTTGTGCTTTGGGAGACCTATGCTTGACACCTTATTTAACATTGTTCAATTAGATTGATTTCAACGGGTTTGAACTGTGACCATTGGGCATAATTTGACTGGTTCACATCCATAGTGGCCGAAACCAGATTTACAACCAAACCAGCTTCATGATTTTAGAACACTAAGCATAAAGATAGAAACGAGACGATATAAATCTAATGATAAGAATCATTTATAATTCAAATGTAACTAGAAGTTCAAGCTTTTAGGTTAATTGATTAGAAGGTGTCAGCTTTGAATAATTGTGAACTGTGAAGAGATAAATGGGACTATGGCACGTCTGTAAAAAGAATTGGCTCGTGACAACAATAAGTACAATGACACAATCATAGAAAACCCTAATAGCATTTTACCCAGATCCCTTATTTAACATATAATAATTCATGTCTTAAGATAGAATTGAAAACTCAAATTTATACGGACAACCTAATGCTTGAATTCTCTGAGTGCAGAATTTTATTTACAAAATCCCAATCTAAACAGATAATATAGGTAAAATGGCTCCAGACACCGAAGACCCTCCAGTTTTCCCTTATTGTATGACAACTGAAAATTTAGATCTGGCAAAAGCATAAATCTCACGAGATGACTAGAAAACAGAATTTGATGATTGCCAGGAAAAGGAAAGAAAAAACGAGTAAATCTTCATATTCGGATGCTAGGCTAGTATACTACCATGTAATTCAAAATAAAAGTTTTGTGGCCTTTACAATGAATGTGTGATATACTAAATCTAGACGAGCAAACTCAGAGGAAACAAAAAGAAAATGAAAACAAATTCCATAGGGAAAAAGCAAAAACAGGAAGAACTTTACCTGAGGAAGAGGAAATACAACAAATAAGTCAATGAGGAAATAACCCTTTAGGTAATGAAGAGCAATTTTCTTTGGATGGTCAACTAAATCTCCAGCACCAACCACCCTCGACTCACGAGAAACATAAGCTAACCTAAACTGTAAACAGGCAACTTCATAGAGTTATTGAAGCTTTAAATTTTGAAAACGAAACAAACTAGGCTAAAAACTTAACCATGTTTAAGATTCAGGACAGTGCTATTTTTATTTGTTTTTCCTTTTGAACTTAACTAATAGACAACAAAGTACAAGACACATGCGAGTACCTTACACTATCAACAAGGACACAGTAAAGTCTATTTAGCATTTGTGCCTTTTAATCATTTCAAATTTTTTTATTCTCATCTAGTATTATTAGAGATAAATAATTCTATTACATTTCTGTTGTAATCACTAGTTGAGATAGTTTTCTGTTTGTTACAGTTGTATATAAAACCTTAGTTTGATCAATAAAATTCACCACATTCTTTTCTCTCGCTCCAATATGGTATGAGTTGAAACTTTTCCTCCATGCTTTGATTCTTAGCATGTTTCTGCTTATCTCTTAGATTCCTCATGGCTATCATGACACTGTATGGTTTATTCAACATCAAATAATATATATACTATTGGATTTGGAAAATGCAAGAACAAGGCTCTATACCTGATAGATATATGGAGCAATTGTCTTAAACGGGGTGTGGTTAAGTGAAATTACGGATAGGTAACCAAACAGGATGTAGACATACTTGCAGAATGAGATAGTAACATCTTATTTGAATAGAATAAACTTCCTTTAAGTTGGCTTATATGAAACTAAACTCTGTTTTTATGCTGAAGGACCATCAGAATATATACCTTCTTAAAACTAAGAACAAAGATTAATAAAAACATGGCATCAATGACAGAGTTTGACCATTATATGAGGAAAAGGATTTGAACAAATTAAAATTCAGGGGGTAGGAAAAAGGGTTTACGAAAAGGTAATTAATGAGAGATACCTGGAGAAGAATGTTAAGGAAATAAACAAAATCATTCACGCATCTAAATAAAGCAAGTGCTGTTGCCAATGGCCAGTTGATAACAATGCATTTATTATCCTGCATAAAGAACAGGAAAAATGAAGAGTAAATTTGTAAATAGAAAGAGTGACATCTAGAACTTGCTACTTTGTAGTTAATGGTAGAAAATAAGCGTACCTTCTCCACATATAGTAAAAAGAAAAACAATGGGTCCACAAAAATACCAATTAAGCAAAAAATGGCCAAAAATTTGTTCCACTTTTGTACAATTTTAGCATGAGGGTTCATAACTCCAGGAACATAAGAAGAAAAGAAAGAAAGAAGTTTCCTCACAAAACTCTTGGCATCCCCATAAAGAGCATTATGGAACTGCATTCAAAATATGAACAAAAGTAGACTTAATTATGAGAAAATTGTCAATGACGAATGTATACAAAAGAAATGGAAAATGTAACAATAAGATTAATGATAATGATACAGTAAAGCTTGTAGCAAATAACAAGTATTGGATAAATAATGAGACAACTTAAAGTTGCTAATTGGCAATACTTTGATTGCCCCTCAAAGTGAACCAGGACAAATAGTAATAGCCTAAGTGGTAGCAAAACAATGTTCATTGACATAGCTTGAAAATAAGAATTTTGTTAAAAGTATAGTAATAAGGACAAGCTTGAGGATTGCGAGAGTGGTTTCTTGCAATGTACCCAGATTAAAAGGATATAAGGATCATATGATAGTATACTATAAATATACCAATTGTCAGTGTAAGGCACCACAAATTAGTAAATCACAATTATTCAGGAGTTTCCAACACCCACCCCTGCCACATATATGTCCGCCAGAACAGAATACTCTACCAGAATAGGTGATTGACTGAGATGGGCTTAGAACCAAGTGGCATTAAGTGAAGTTGTCCAACAAATATATAAGCAACACCCAAAAATTGAGACAGACATATGTGGAACTTCCTAACACTCCCTCCACAGATTTTTGTCAGAATAGGCTAGCCTACCAGAATGACTGATTTATCAAGATGGATTATATGCTGTGATACTTTGCCAGAGTTCAACTTAAAACCAATTGATTTTAAGTTCTCCAACAGATATGTAAGTAGCACTCCAAGAATTGACACAAACAATGTGAAACTTCCTGACACCCCCCTTCCATAGATGCTTATTAGAATAAGTAATTGACCAAGATGTGCTATAGGATCTGATACCATGAAAAAGTCATCTCAAAACCAATTGATATTAAGTGATGTTTCCCAACAAATACAAATAGCAACTGCTGCTAATTCTGACCTAAACTTCTAATTACTACTACCAATAGCTAAACTGACTCTTGTGCTACATTGGTTTGGTCCTTGGTAGCTCCTGGCCCATTCCCCTTCTTCCTAAAGTAGACCTGTTTAACTACAGGTCTATCTATTAACAGCCTACTTAGAAATTGCATTAGTAAAACTGAACCAAATACCTACAAATTATTATTATACCATAGTGACCTCCTGATCATTGCCAAAATAAAGGTCTACAACATGAAAACAAGCATCTAAAGTAAAATGTTTGTCTATGCACTAAATAATTGAAAGCAACTGAAATTATAATCTGTTTTAGGATGAAGGATAAAAACCTTTGGATCCCATCTAGCAGAAGATTTTGGATTTCTTTGCTGCGAAGCATTGAAGTAAGTAGGGCAAGTAGTACAATAAGGATCATTGCACATTCCCAGTTGCCCAGACCTTAGTAAGTGTTCATTTTTTCTATCGTAGTCACCATTTTGGTAATTTGAACTTGAGCCATGGAGAGTAGCAAAATTATCTGTCTTTCTGTCATCTGCTTTGTTTCCCGATACAACATGCTTCTGCAAAAGATTTCCAGTTCCAGTGGTAGCATATAATGGACCACTCATATGCATAAAGGGTGTTTTTCTCTTGCTCTGAAGTGGACCAGTATGTCCCACAAGGCTAGTTTCTTTCTCATATGACTCGAAGGAGCTCATAGGAATAGAAATTGAAGCGCTTTGAGTCCTGGATACCATCCTTCGGAATTTAGAATCCAAGGGTTCATCGTATGATTGTGCATCTGTATCTGACAGCATTGGGCGCTTGTCATTCTCAAAATTAGCCATGTTTTGATAGTTCTGCATTTTATTACAATGTTAGCAAAACATCCAATACATATATGTTTCTGCATCATATCAGCAACTCTAAATCAAATACTGCAATTTAACTTGAAATGTGAAAAGGGGGAATGTAAAACTGAAAAGTGATTTAGTGCAGCATAAGGGTACCAGTATTAACTTTCCCTTGCATTTATATTCCACATTGATTCTTTAACAAAACTCAGTAGGCTGCAATTCATTTTCCAGAAGAAGACTTCATTTCAGGACTATTAAACAGCAACAAGATGATAAAGTCGTGTGATCAAACAGCGATTAAAAGGGGTAATTAATCTAGTGTTGCAACTTACGAAAACAACTAGTGAAATCTAGTTATGAATTTATATCTCCCCCTAACTCACTAGAAATAGAAAATTTATTTATTCAAGATAAAAATAATCAACTCCCTCATCTAAAATCCTCTGGAGCTTGAAAGGAACTAGATAATGAACCATTGACCAAAACCAATGATACAAAAACAGTGATGCATGAATCAGCAACCTCTACATGCATTCCAAAAACTTAGCATACATATACATACTGTAATATACAGCATTGAAAAATAGCAATAGCTTTGGAATCAGTAGAAGAATTCTAGCACAATGAAACGAGGCCAACAACATTGTGCAAAGGCAATGATCAAGCAATAATCAAGGAAAACAACACTGATCAGAGTCAGACACCACCTGGTGAGGAGCGAATTTCCCGGTGAAGAGTCAAAACCCAAAACACCCACCAGCTTTTTTGCATCCAATTAAGAGAAAGATTTAACTTTTGAGAGCCTCTTCATCATGGGGGGCACCGGAGAGGAGATTCTCACAAAAGGGTGAAATCAGTTTAAGGATAAAACGAGAAATGAACAGAGGTAAACACCAAACTGAGAGGTGTAAGACTGAAAATGTGAGTTTGATGTGAAGTGAGCAGTGTGTGATGAAGAATTGAAAGTTGAAGTTAGAGTTGGAAATGAAATTGGACAGTCATTTGTGAGAGGGATGGCTTTCTTTGATTTTATTTCAGATTTGTTTATTAGTCCTTGGAATGTGCGCTACGGCAAAGAAACATGTCAAAGTTCTATCTTTTTCAAATGTGTTCTCCCAGAACACATTGATTTTCCTTTTCTCGTTAACTTTAACTTTAACTTTTATTTATCTGTATACAATATTTGTATATTTAAATATGAAGAAAGTTTCTAATAAAGATGATTAAACATAATTTAGAAAATAAGGAAATCAACAAAATAAAATAAGTATTACTAAGATTCTACCAAGTATAAAGTTAAAAACTGATATAAATTGAGACTTCCTTTGTACAGCAATCCCAATGAAAGTAGAATCTTTTACCTTATTATACACATTCTATCAAAATCCAGCACCAAACTTTCTACTTTATTGCTTTGTCTTTGGTTCTTTGATTCTTTGGTTCTTTTCCTAGAACTTGCCTACCAACAAAGCAACGAGTTAGAGTTAAGGTATGTTGTTATACACAGAGTAGTAGGTAAATTAGTCAATTTTATTGAAATAAAAAAAAAAATATATATATATATATATATATATATATATAATATTTTTTTTAAATGGCTTAATGTAAAAAAATCATTTTAAAAATATAAATTATAATTAAAAAAATATTATCAAATCTCAGTAAAAATTATATTTTAAACTAATAATATATTAAATAAATTATTTGCAAAATATCAAATTTTAAACTATTTTATTTTTTTATTATTTTCATATTTATATTTGCATTTACATTTTTAGTATATTTCTATAGTAGAAGAAAAGTTATACTTCTATATTTTAATACATAATATTATAATATATCAATAATATAATTATTGAAAAAATATTTTATAATTTAATATAGATAAATATTTATTATACTATGAAGGATATTTTTCTTTTCATGTCCATATTTTTTTTTCAATTTTATCGGTTGAATAATTTTTTTTGATTAAAATAATTATTTTATTAATTTTATCCTTTAAATGTAATTTTTTTAATTTAGTCATTTTTATTTAACCGCTCTTTTAACCTTAATCATTTTATTAATTTTTATTTCACTATAAAGATAACAAATTTTAATTTAACTATATTTTTCAATTTGATATTTTTTTTCTAAAATTTAATTATTTTTTAAACTAAAATAGTTATTATAATAAAAAATATAAAAAAGAAAAACAATACCTAAAATAAAATTATAAAAATCATTTAAATTATCTTTTATAATTATAATAATAATAATAATTTTATTATTTTCTATTATCATAAAAAATTAAATAAATAATAATAAAAATATAATCTTGAATCGGAATTTGTAGGATGGAAAGTTTATTGTTCAACATTATTTTCTTTTTTATTTTCAATTTTATTTTATCTATTTTGTATCCACATGAATAGTAAATCATCATAAACAAAAATACTGCAAAATTAATTTTTATATAGTTTAAAAATCAACTTTTAAAAAAATTGTGTCTGCAAGTTAGTTATTTATAAACTAAATTTACTTTATAAAAAATTATTATTTTGTTTTTCTGTTAATGTTTTAAGAAATTATCCAGGTTATAACTATTTACAAAATAAAATAATAGATACATTTATTCAATATTTGATTATAACACTGAGCTTAATTATCTATCAATTGTACAAAATTTTGTGATATTTCTACTATACTTTTACAGCATGCGATTGTTTTCTAATTGGCTTTCCCCCACAGAATAAAGAAAAAGAATATATAAAAAAAAAATGACAGTTGGCAAAGAAAATTCCCTTCCAAATAAATATGATGTTTTGTTTTCACATTCACCAAACTCATATAGGACACATAACTAATATTTTTAATTGCATGTTGTCGTTTATTAATTTAATATCTTTATGGTTAAATAAATATTAAACTCAATAGTAACGTATGTCAACATATATGTAACAATACATATGTCATTCATAAAAAATAATATAAACTATTGAATTTAAGTTAAAACATTAAAACATAGTGGGTTTATTTATAACTCACTTCGATGCTTTAAGTTGTCAATCATATTTTAAAATGTTTCAAAATTCTTGTTAAATAAACCCTATAAAATATTAATAGAAGTATTAAAGAGTTGTATATGTATTTTTCAATGATTTCTAAAAGATTTGTTTCTCGTTCTTAATATATGGATATTAAATGTGGTGGAACTAAAAAAGGTATTATGGTAGATCAACCTAAATCTAAATATAGATAGTTTACATGATTAAGAGTGTGGAAATATTAAGATAAAATCTCTATTGTGATAAAAATGTAATGGTAATGATTCAAATAATCTAAAAAGAAACTATAACAATTAATTTGAAATATACAACTGCTTTAGTTATGAACTCGTATAACTAAATTATTATGATATCACTATTAACTTGTATTTTTAATAAGTATTTTTAATAAGATGTTTCATTATATATATATATATATATATATATATATATATATATATATATATATATATATATATATATATATATATATACCGTCTCACCCTAAACATAGGTCACAGGACGTGTTGAAACCTCAGGGACAAAAAGCCTCGTAAAGAAGACAAACAGCTCGTCATATGGGTGTACAGGTCCCTTCGAAGAGCCACAGAATCTCGGTGTAAGGATGAGCATATATCTTGGAGTAAAGATAGGAAGCTCGGCGTAGGGACGACCAGGTCTCCTGGGAGAGCCATATGAAGCTCAAGGCAAGGACTAGGGCTGGGCAAAAATAACTGCACTGTACTGAACTACCAAAAACTGCACTGAACTAAAAAACAGTTCGTATGAACTGCACTGAACTGAAAAACAATTCGGAAGAACTGAACTGAACTGTTTTTCTGAAAAATAAACTGGACTGAACTGCACTGTACTGAACTGCACTGCACTATAATATGAACTGTACTGAACTGTTATGAACTGAACTGTTTTATGAACTGCACTATATCAGAACTGAACTGCACTATTTTTTAACTGAACTGCACTATTTTTTACTGAACTGCACTATTCTTGAATTGAACTGCATTAATTTTTAACTTAACTACACTATTTTTGAACCGTTTTTGAATCGAATTGCACTGATTTTGAATAAACTTCACTATTTTTGAACCGAATTGTACTATTTTTGAACCGAATTGCACTGATTTTGAACTGAATTGCACTATTTTTGAACTGAATTGCATTGTTTTTGAACTGAATTACATTATTTTGAACCGAATTGCACTAATTACATATGATTGTAATACGCAATAATAATATAAAGTTTATAATTTGAAAGTGCTTAGAAAATAATACTTGAAATAAGCCTCATACTTCAATACACCAAAA
>Ga0209589_1005464_pt1 | contig 21559 bp, 31 predicted proteins | sample CowpeawhiteBW_FD_187525 | JGI IMG/M metagenome (GOLD analysis project Ga0209589, IMG submission 187525) | Root nodule microbial communities of legume samples collected from California USA - Cow pea white BW (SPAdes) (version 2) | ecosystem: Host-associated > Plants > Roots > Nodule | place: USA... | reverse complement strand
AGAAATGAGTATTAGATTTGTAACCTTCTACATATTTATAGATATATAAAGACAAAAAATATATATAAAGGTTCTCATATTAAATTAAAACAACAATAAATAGGAAGTGAATAAATTATTAATTTTATTATATAATTAATGAAAATTTTAAAAGCAGATATAGAGTTTCAGCTTTTTCTTTGGTCAGATAATGCATCAAAAGGGAAAAGTAATACAAAAAAATTATGTTGAATAGAAAGCATGTAATAGATTATTTAAAAATAAATACATAATGTGTTGGTGTGATGTCTTTCTCAGTTAACCATTCATTGTAACACTATTGTGGAAACAAAGTTGATTTGCAATAATGGAAAAAAAGATGTTATTTCAATAATGGAAAAAAAACAGGACAAATCCTAATTTTGTAGAGAACAACATATGAAGTACATATCTTATGGTACTTCTCGTCTTCAAAGTACATTAGTATTATTCATAGATAAGTAAGAGATGGACTTCGAAGAACAAAGACTATTTGTGTAAAAGACAACACATGAAGTGCATACCTTTGTTTAAGGATGGTTGGTAAGAATCTGATCTTGCTGCTGAAAAGTTCTTTGGTTTAAAACTTTAGATAGTTGTACAAAAAGTAAAAAAGGTCTTGTGCATAATAAAAATTAAGTATGCAAAACAAATAAGATTTCAATACTGATCAAAAATTTCCTAGAGAAGCCAAGTAAATATCTTTGATGGTTTAATTTATTAATACATACATTAATAAATTAATATTGCTATAAAAGAATTTGAATGATATGACGTTTTCGTATGCATTAATTAACTGCAAAATTTCTTAGAAGATGTAAAAAAGTTGTCGAGCAGTGCAAACAATGATAACATTGGTACAAGAAAAGCTTTTTCATAACTTCAAAACAAATTTATTCAACAATTTAAAAAACAGATTTTAAAACATATTAATATTTTTTAAAATGAGAATCAGATTTATGAGAGTTGGGTATGGCATTAAGTAACTGCAAAACATGTTGGAAGATGAAAAACTTGTCCATAACAACATCAAAAATAAAAAAACTTTTGGAAAGTCATTTTATTCAACAATTAAAGAATATTATTTTAAACCTTATAAATTAAAAAAAAAATATTAAAAACTAAATGATATGACATTTTTGTGTGTGATATTAATTAACTGACAAAGATATTCGAATATGGAAAAAGATATGGAGCAGTTTAATTATTACTTACAATTGAATTAATAATGAGTACTTTATATTGAGAGGTGTATACTAAAGTTGAAAATCAAAAGACTTGAACACACACACACACACACACATATATATATATAATCATCAAAAATGTTCAAAAACTAAAAACTATTGTTCATGGATGCTTTCACTCGTAATGATAATATTCATTGATATTACATAGAACATTCACATCCCTGTTTGTGTTTTCACCGTCAACTTTGAAAATAATTCAATCTTTTGCCTCTAGTCCATGAACATCATAAAACCTTTTTCCATCCACTGGCTATCTTAACAGACATAGCTCTTATCAACAACATGCATGGAACTTGGGCTTTTGGTTCATGTAGCACAATATTTGACAATTGAATATTTGACAACTGACTATTGTGAAAATATTTAGATAAGTCTGAATTCAAATCCTATAGAAAAACATAAAAGTAATAGTAAATACATTTAAAGTTTTAATAAACAGTTGTGAAGGAGAAAACAAAAAAAAATCTTGTCAAAGGAAAGAAAGTAAGAGAGCTCACCAAGTGGGTTGCTTTGTAATTGAATTTAGAATGCCTGAAATCAAAATGAATTAACTTGTCAAAGGAGCATTTGTTCGAGTATGACTTAGAAATTTATGAACAGTTGACTCTGAACATTGTTCGTAAAAGTAAATTTCAAAAGAAAATTTTCCAAAATGTCTTAAGTAACAAAGTTTAGGTGGTTGAAACTGATAAAAATTTGATAAATCACACCAGCCTTTAGTAATCCTGGGATTATGAATATCCATGTTGATTGTAACATTGTGAAGATTTCCGTTCTTATCACCAATAGTCTAACATGGACATAGTTCAGTTCCTAACCTTATCACAAACAATCGGGTTGACGAATCCAAAATCCTAGTCAAAGCAGGAAGTTCATAAAAAAAGAAACATCATGACAAGAAACACAATGAACAATAATGGTAAATGATTTATTGTGTAAACTAATTGAAATATATCTTACAAACCTAATCTTCGATAAAAATAGTAAATAATCCTCCCTTAAACTTTGTAGTAAGTATGGATTGTGAACCAAGTATGGATTGTGTAGTATTCATTTGTTTCTTTGGTAAGATAAACAATTTTTTGTACGAAAAAAGTAACGATCTCTCAATGAATGGTATTTAAAAGTTGAAAACCATTGAAAAAGAAATCATGATTAATTGAGAGATCAAAATAAAGGATATAACTTTTTAGGCAGAGATTGAATGCATAACTTTGTACAAATGATAGTTGCGAAAATGATGTACGAATGTAATGCAGAAAAACTCTGACTGACTTTAGTCATGCAATATTGAAAGCAATGTTCAAACAAATGATGATCAAACAAAGAAGAAAAGTTCTTGGATGAGAGACGTAAATGAAGTGTGTAGATGTGAAGAGATTAGTTGTTCGTTTTGGTCATAAATTTGTTTCTAAAAAATGTGTTTCTTTAGTATTCATTATGTCTTAAAATGTTGAAAATCGAATAAGTTGAATCATAAAAATGTGTTGGAGATGGAACAATAAATGGAGTAGTGAAAATATCTAGAGTAGTGCAATGATGATTATCTGGAGCAGTGCAAATAATAATGAAAGAAATTTATACAAACGTTTAAACAAATTCATATTCATTATTTGGCTTAAATAGTCATTTGGTCCTAGTTTTTGTCAAGTTTTTTTAGTTTGGTCCTACTTTTGAAAATATTTTCAATTTGGTCCTACCTTTCGTTAATTTCATTCAATTAGATCATTTTCCTTAACTCTGTCTAAATAGTTAATAAAATAGTGGCCAGTGGGTTTGTTTCTGTGACGTGGAGCACTGTTCAATGACGTGGTCGTTATTTTACTATGCTAGCCTTTTAATTTTAATTAGAGAGTTTTAGGGTTAATAATTTGTCAAATTGGGTTTAGGGATTCATTAGGATTTGGGGATTTCTTTGACTTGGGAATTTCAGAGGCTATGCATGACCTACCATCAAAGATTTATTTTCGTTCTGTGAAGATTTTGTCACGGAGGGTTTGCATCTTCATCGTGAAGGTAGGGTTTGTTTAATTGTGGTTTAGGGTTTGTTTAATTTTTGTTGATTATTGTTTGTGATTAGTGTTAATGATTAGGATTTTTTGTTGATTTTGTTTATTCATTCGGTGAATTATTTTAATTTGTAGTTGTTGTCTCTGTTGCATTGTTTGGTAAATTCTATGACCCACCATTTTAAATTGTTTGTGTTGTCGCTTTTTGTAATGGGTTTCATCGTTGTTTGTCGGTTTGTCAATTTTAGATTGAATCTTTGTTCCCCATTTAAAGATTGCTTATAATTTGCAGGCTTTTTCTGTTTATTGGTCTTTCCAATGTCTGATGAAAGATTTGAGGTTATGGTCCACCACCGTGGTTACTTTGCCAGCGATGAGTGGTGTATGTATGTTGGTGGGGAAACTACTCATTGGTCATGCGATCTTGACCGACTGGAGTTATTTCGAAATATTAAGGTCTCTTAGGGAAATGGGATATCATAGTATAAAAGGGGTTGTGTTATTGTGTTGAGGATGTGGGTGAAGGTATTGGAAATTCTGAAATAGAAGTAGTAGTTAAGGATGTGGGTGAATGATTTAAAAATTTAGAAGCAGAAGTAGGAGTTAAGGATGTGAGTGAAGGATTTAAAAATTTGGAAGCAGAAGTAGGAGTTGAGGATGTGGGTGCAGGTATTGGAAATTTAGAAGCTGAAGATGGAGTTGAGGATGTAGGTGTAGGTGTTGGAAATCCACAAGTTGAGACTAGGCTGGATGATATGGCTGAAGGTGATGATGAAAGGGAGACAAATATTAATATTGAGGTTGAAAGTTGGATTGATTTTGATGAAGATTCTTTAAGAGATAGTGATGGGTACGACTGAGGTTGTGGTAATGGAGGGACTGAAGGCGTAATTGATGTAGAAATAAATGTTGATTATGGTAAAGAAAAATCTATTGAAGGTTTGGTGTCAGTTGAAGTTGGTTCAAGTGAACACATCCATGATACTGAAGACAGTGATGGTAATAACGAAAGGGTTCGTGATGGTAGTGACCAAGCTAAAACTAGAGATAAAGGACTGTCTGATAATGGTTGGGAGTCAGAAGAGTTGTTTAGTTTTGAGGATAGTGATAATGAGACAAAGCACAATGGGATTAGAAGTTGTGGTTGTTTTTGGACATTTAAGAAACCCAAATCTATGGCTGATTACAAGTGGGAAGTGGGGACAACTATCGTGGATAAGGCACAGTTTGTTGATGGTGTTAGAACATATGTTGTTCACGCTGGAATGAACTTGAAATATGATAAAAATGACAAACAAGGCAAGTGTGATTGGTCCCTTTATTGTGGATTTTTGGTTTCATGTCAAACGTGACAGCTGACAAAAGTTCAAGACCGTCACAGATGCAATAGAGAATTTAGTATCAATTTGATGAATTCGAAATGGTTGAGTCAAACCTTAGACAACACATTAATAGAAATTCCCAATTTGAAACTGGTGGATATACGTAATAAAGCTGCAAGGAAATGGAATACAAAGGTCACATTTTCTATGGCTCAAGGGGAAAGCAACTGCCGATAAAGGTGGTTGAAGGATCTTTTAAAGATCAATACAAAAGAATTTATGATTATGCTCATGAGTTGATTAGATCAAACCCCGGGTCCACAATGAAAGTTAAAGTAGAAGATGTTAATGATGAGAAGATTTTCATGCGCATTTACACTTGTTTGAAGGCATGCAAGGACAATTTTGTAAGCTGTCGACCCATCATAGGGCTTGATGGATTTTTTTGAAAGGCCGATATCGGGTGAGCTATTAACTACAGTAGGTCGTGATGCAAATGAACAGATGCTTCCTATAGGCTATGTAATAGTTGAAGTTGAGAACAAAGACACATGGAGTTGGTTCTTAGAGTTATTGGTAGAAGACCTTGGAGGTGCTGATATATGTAGGTTTTGCACATTTATGTCTGACCAACAAAAGGTAATTTCAGTTCATTCTTTTATGTGAATTGTACTTATAATTCTTTAATATTAAGACTAACACACTTGTACATACACATGGATTGCTTCCTGCCACACAAGAGTTATTGCCTGGCGTTGAGCAAAGATTTTGTATGTGCCTTGTATACAATAATTTCATAAAGAAGTTTGGAAGCAAGCAACTGAAAACCTTGATGTGGAAGGCTGCAACCGGCACACACCCTAAAGCACGGGAAAGACAAATGCATAATATTAAAGAAGTGAATGAGGAGGCCTTTAAATACCTAATAGCAATTCCACCAAGGTTAGTCATCGATATACACTGTTACATAAAATCACATTTTCTATTAACAACTAAAAAATTTGTGTCTCCAGATATTGGTCTAGGTCTAGGTTACCATGCAAGCCAAGTGTGACACGTTGGTCAACAACATGAGTGAAGCCTTCAATAGTGTTATTGTTGATGCAAGGACCAAGCCAATCATCACAATGTTGGAAGAGATCTGATTATATATTATGAAGATGTGGTCCAAAAACATATCTAAGGTGAAGAAGTACGAGGGTGAAATCTTCCCTAAGATATGAACCAAATTGTCAAAAGAATAAAAAAAAACTAAGTATTGGATACCAAGGTACACTCATGTGGTCCAATTATTACTTAAGTTTTTTCAATTTGGTCCTAGTTTAGGTTTTTAACTTGTCAATTTGGTCCTATTTCTGGTGCTGTTGGTCATGTGAAAAATTGTTTGAAGTTAGGCATGTGTCACTAGTTGGAGACAAGTACATTGTTAACATAGAAAGCCAGTAATGCAGTGGTAGGAAATGGCTTATTAGTGGGATCCCATGCTGCCATGCAATTCCTGCCATGAACTTCCTCAACTTAAAGGCAGAAGATTACATTCCCCATTGGTTCAAACATACAACATATGAACAGATATAAAACTCCATAGTTCTGCCTGTCAATGGTCACCTTTTATGGGAAACAACTGCCTTCCTTGATATCTTACCACCACGTAAAAGAAGGTTGCTAGGGAGACCAAAGAAGAAGAGAAGGCTGAAAGCTTGGGAATTGAAGAAAGATAACACCCAAATGAGGCCAAGTGCCCATAGAAAAAGATGTTCAGTTTGTCGCGCACTTGGGCACAAGAGAAATAATTGTCCAGCACTTCATAAGCAAGGTTGTGAAGAACGCCCCATTGAAGCTGCAGCACCACAACCAACTCAACAAACACCAAGTGAACCAGCACCAAGTCAACCACCACCAAGTACTACAGTACAACAACTCAATCAACCATGTTATGGCATCAGAAAGATGAGGTCGAAAATGCAAATACGAAGGCCACCATGTCCATGTTGGGAAATCAGACTTCTGAATGTATTTGGGGGGAAATATTTTGTTTTGTAGTTATTTATTTTTGGGGAAATCAATGTGCTAATTGGGAAATCATGTTGTATTATGTATTTTAATTTCTGGATTATGAAAACTGTGATATTTTAATAGAAGGCTTAAAAGCCTTAATTTGTGTTCCTACAGAGAACAAATAAGATCAGTTAGGCACAAGTATCACCTTACCCATATCCGCTATCTCCTCGGTTGGCATCTTCCCCTTTGGCATATATCGGCTTGGACTCGAGAGGGGTTACCCTTAGAAGGGACTCTGAAGCTTAAGTCAGTCAAAGCTCTCAAAAGTCAAATCAGGTGATTAATGTAGTAATGAATGTGTCCTTTTAATTTGCAGGGTCCATGTATATTTATAGATTATTAATTATGTTTGCCCATCGCATGGGTTGGGCCCTGGTTTGGGTCATAGGTGGGCTTGGGCCTTGGCCTAGGCCCTTAGTCTTAACTGTTGGGGACTTACTAGATATTAGGGGGGGCTTGATTTTACTGAGTATTTTAAGGTGGTCAGCCTAAATCGAGTACTTCCTTTGGCGGTTTGTGCTGCTATCGCTCATACGCTGTCCTAGGCGGTTCATTCCTTTTGGTATCTTAGGTTGCCGGTTCAGGCCGGTTAGGTTTAGGTTAGCGTAGACTGTTTACTTGAATGATTTCGCATGTAGGTATGGTGATCGTTTATTGTTATTACTTGGTTAAAATGGTTCGGTGTGGTACACCAGTCCCCTAGCCTTTGCCGATGATATGTGTTGATATGCCAACGGAACCGGTTAGGTGTGGTACACCAGTCCCCCAGCCTTTAAGTGTGATGAACAGTGTTAAGGCTAAAGGCGAGAAAAGGATGGTAGCAGGTGAAGGGATGTCAGAGGTCTAATCAGAGGGGATTTTTGTGTCGTTGTTTCTGATACTCATGGCCTTTGGTGTGCCTGCGTCGATTGGTGTGGGTCGTGATTTTTTGGCGGGAAGAAGTTATATCGTTTGAGATTCATCATTATAAATGTGAATTTCGTGATGGGTTTATGTTTGTTGGTTCATTTGCTAGAATTTCATAATCAGAGACTTTGTGTGCGTTATCCCTGTCTGACTAGTTCCTAGATCTTGTCGTCATCTTTTCATAAAAAGGTATGTCTAGTAGTAGTGATAGTGTGTCATTATCTTCTTCCAGTAGAGAGAGTATGGAGTCTGGAAGGAGTGTAGGTAGACGAGTTGAGGAGGAGAGTAGTAGCCCAGCGACTGTGGTGGGCAGAATTCCAATGGAAACGGTGACTGAGGTGCGAGAAGACCCTCATGAAGAAATGGCGGAGAGCAATTGGCCGGCCAAGGCCGATTACAAATGGATAGCGTCTGACGTTCGTAATTAGTCGTAGATTGGATGCGTTCTCACAATCCTTCAAGCATTTCAAGGACGGTTACTTTAAGGTTGTGGTGAAGGAGGAGGGCAGGTCTTACTTCCTTAATGCAGATGGGAGCACAAAATTCTCGTTTAGTTGGATGGGAACCCCTTCTCGGTACAAGGATATGGGCACTGACGAGTTGTCGGCGATGGATAAGGAGGTGGTGGAGGTCTTGATGAAGTTTTCTGATAAGTTGCCCACTAAGGGCCTAGTTAGGGTTTATAATTCTGTTCGCCTAATTATTGATATTGAAGGTATCTATTTATGACTTAAACTGCGTTGATGTTTCTAAGTTGACTTAACCGGATGTTGGTGCATTTTTGTAGGGCATATGGCTCAGTCCGGGAAGAAGAACTTGGCGCTCTTTCAAGCGCTGCAGAAGGAGATGGCAGCGAAGGCAAAGACAGCTGGGAACACTGATGTTCAAAACTTACAAGAGTCACTGGTTGAGGTGCATGTGCACGGTGGTACTAAAAGGAAGGCTAAGTTGCCAGCTCGGCCCGGTAAGGGTAAAGACTTGAAAAAGGTCAGGGCTGTGTTACTTGGGCCGGGATCATCAAGCGGGGAAAAAGGACCAGAATCCGGTTTGATTGAACTACCAGAAACGTCTGTTAGGAAGGACATCGACATCAATCTTCCGGAGATAGTCATTAATTCCATCGACAGTATGGAGCCCGATCATCTAGTGAGGGCCATGGTGGAATTCGGAACTATGGCGTTGATACTAAGTTGTCAGGTTGGGTCTTTATACCGACAAGAAGTGAAGGAGGGAGGTAGGGAAAAGGTGGAGGAGTTGCAGGGAAAGGTTGATAAGTTTGCGGAAGAGAGGGAGAGTTGGGAGGAGGAGAGGAAAAGATTTGGAACCTGGAAGGTTCATTGCTTGGACTCGGAGGGTAAACTCAATAAAAGGATAACGGATCTGGAGGCGGATTATGACGAGCTAAAGGAGAAGTATGAGGGTGCTGAGGTGGAGCTTGACGACTTGATGGGCTGTATCATCCAAGAGCACATCAACGAGTTCCAGAAGGGATTGCGGCAGGCCGCCTTCTTTCACCAAGATGTTGATGCAGCCGATTTAAGATTTGATGTCAATAAGGATGTGGTTGATGGGCAGCTTATTGACGAGGCCGAGAGTAGTCCAGAGAAGGAGGCAGAGAAGGGAGCAGTTGAGGAAGAGAAGGAGACGGAGGTTGTCGTGGAAGGGGGCAATGACAAAGCAGAATAGGAATTTTACTTTTTATGATTCGAAATCGTTATTGATCCTATGTTTGTAATAATTGGTACATCATGCCTGTGGCACTCCGTACATTTCCTCACTTTTATTTTAATGTGATTAATGTTTTAACTATGCTATCTTGTTTGTCGGATGTCGGTAGTATTGTTGTTATGTTTGGCGAATTCAATTGTTTGTTAAGGGTGTTCAACCCAGGCGGCTTAGTTGTGGTAAGGGTGGGGAATTTAAACGATTTAACTAACATGTTAAGGGTGTTCGACCCAGGCCGCTTACTTGTGGTAAAGATGGGGAACTTAAACGAATTAACCAACAAGTTAAGGGTGTTCGACCCAGGCTGCTTACTTCTGGTAAGGGTGGGGAACTTAAACGAATTAACCAACAAGTTAAGGGTGTTCGACCTAGGCCGCTTACTTTTGGTAAGGGTGGAGAATTTAAACAATTTAACCAACAAGTTAAGGGTGTTCGACCCAGACCGCTTACTTTTGGTAAGGGTGGGGAACTTAAACGAATTAACCAACAAGTTAAGGGTGTTTGACCCAGGTCGCTTACTTGTGGTATGGGTGGGGAACTTAAACGAATATGAGAAGTGAAGTAAAGAATGGTTGTAAAGTTGGGAACCCTTCGTATTATTCATTGAATCTGGGGTGCCTCGTTAAAACCTCCCCGGCAAAAACCCTCCTTAAGGAAAAAAGACCAAGTCAGGAAAAAGAGTACACCTAGGGTTACAACTGTTTGGTGTGATACAATACATGTTTTTAACTAAAGTAGAACTTGAGATGGGACACATTCCATGTATTGGGTATTTCTTCCCCAGATAATTGTTCCAACCGATATGCTCCTCCTCCAGCGTCTTCACGTATTCGTTATGGGTCGTCCCAATTGGCGGAGAACTTGCCATCCTTCTTTCTTGCATTGCTGGCCATTCTCCAAACTAAGTCTCCTTTTATGAACGATCGTGGGCATAGGATGGCATTATATTTTCTAGCAACTCTTTGTTTGGCGGCTAAGTTGCGTATCTGAGATTTTTCTCTAAGCTCGGGTAGGAGGTCGAGGTGAGTGGCCATGTTTTGATTATGGTGGGTTGGGTCATATAGTTCTCGGCGCAAGGATGGTTCGCCAATTTCTACAAGTATCATGGCGTCTGCGCCGTATACTAGGCTGAATGGGGACTCGTTTGTTGCTGACTAAGGGGTGCACCTGTAAGCCCATAGCACTTCTATTAGTTCTTCAAGCCATCGGCCTTTGGCGTTGTCCAACCGCTTGTATAGTTCTACTAGGATAACCTTGTTTGCTGCCTCTGCCTGCCCATTGGTTTGTGGGTGTTCCACAGAGCTAGTTATGTGTTTGATGCATAGACCAGTGTAAAATTTGGCTAGTTCCTTATTTATAAACTGTTGGCCATTGTTGGTGATGATGGTATGTGGAACGCCATATCAACATATAATATCTTTCCAAACAAGTTGTTGGACTTGCTGGGTTGTGATAGTGGTTAGTGGTTTGGCCTCTATCCATTTGGTGAAGTAATCAACGACTACTATTAAGAATTTTACTTGGCCCTTGTCGGGGGAGAAGGGGCCAAGGATATCCATCCCCCATTTAGTGAAGGGCCATGGGGATAGTATGGAATGAAGGTTTTCTTGTTTCTGGTGGATGAGGTTGCCATGTTTTTGGCATGGTTTGCATTTTTTGACGAAGTCCTAGCAATCTGCTTCTATAGTCGGTCATAAGTAATTGGTGCGAAGGATTCTGGTAGCCATAGTGCGTGCGCCGGAATGGTAGCCGCAAATGTCGTTATGCAACTCCTTAATGATGTATTACGCTTGTTCTGTAGTTACACATTTGAGAAGCGGTTGGCCTTATCCGCGTTTGTAAAGATCATCGCCTATTATGGTATACCTGGCGGCCTTAGCCAACCAAGTTTTGTCAGTATCTGGTGGGGGGTTACCGATTTGGAGATATTGGATATAAAGAGTGGTCCAGTTGTGGGTTAGGTTGTCGGCTGGGGTGTGGGTTAGGTTATGGCAAGTATTTGTGATGGAAGGGGTGGATAGTGTCTGTTATAACAGGGATCGGTGACGACTTTTTAATATGGTGCTGGCTAATTTGGATAGGATGTCGGCTCTGATGTTGTCGGTCCTAGGAATGTGTTCGATGCGGACTTGGTCAAAAGTGGATTGAATGACTGCACGGACTAGATGGTAGTATTGTAAAAAGGTGGGGTCCTTGATCTGGAATTCGTCATTCAGGTGGCCCATAGTAAGCTTGGAGTCGGTTTTGCATGTAAAAGATTTGACGCCAACCTCGCGGGCTAGGGAAAGGCCGGTGAGGATGGCTTCGTATTCGGCTTGGTTGTTAGATATTTTGAAGGCAAAGTGGAGGGATTTCTCAATGAGGATGTCGTTGGGGCCTTCCAACACGATGCCACCGTCAGTACCTTTCGGATTTGAAGAACCATCTACATGAAGTGTCAACTGGTCCTCTGTAGGTGTCTGTTGGAAGTCATTAACAAAGTCTAGGAGGCATTGAGCTTTTATGGGGCCATGAGATTCATAACGGATGTTAAATTCGGATAACTCAACGGCCCAGGACGACATTCGTCCTGCCAAGTCTGGTTTTTGCAATATCTTCTGGATTGGGTAATCAATTTTGACGATGATGCTGTGGTTTTGGAAGTATGGGCGCAGGCGGCAGGCTGCGTGTACCAAGGATAGGGCCAACTTTTCCACCATTTGATATCTGGTTTCAGGATCTTGCAACGTTCTGCTAACAAAGTAAACAGGATGATGTGTGTCGCCTACATGCTGAACCAGCGCGGCGCTGACGATGTGATAGGTGGCTATGATGTAAACCAGTAGGGGTTGATGAGTATCCGGCTTTTCAGCTTTTGGAAAATTTGTTCACAGTCGTCAATCCACGTGAACCTGGCGGATTTTTTAAGGAGTTGTATTATGGGTTGGGTTTGTTCGGCTAGTTTGGGTAGGAAGCGGGAAATGGCTGTAAGGCGGCCTTTGAGGCGTTGGACTTCTTTGATGTTGGTAGGACTACGCATTTCGATAATCGCTTTGCACTTTTCAGGGTTGGCCTCTATGCCGCGCTGGGTTAGCATGAATCCGAGGAATTTACCGCGGTCGACGCCAAATACGCACTTCTCGGGGTTAAGGCGAAGGTTGTATTGGCGTAATGCGGAGAAGACTGCTGAGAGGTCCTGCGCGTGTTGGTGATGGCTTGGAGATTTGACAACCATGTCATCAACATATACTTCGACACATTATCCCATTAAATGACTGAATACTTTGTCCATCAACCGTTGGTAGGTTGCTCCGGCATTTTTGAGGCCAAAAGGCATGACTCTGTAAAAATAATTGGTGTCGTCTGTGATGAACGCGGTCTTGTTCATGTTGGATGCGACCATGGGGATTTGATTGTAACCGGAATATGCGTCAAGAAAACTGAGGACTTTGTTTTTCGTTGCGTCGTCAACAAGTCAGTCAATGTTGGGTAAGGGATAGGCATCTCGAGGACAGGCTTTGTTTAGATCTGTGTAATCGACACACATCCGCCACTTGCCGTTGGCTTTCTTCACCAGGACTACATTAGAAAGCCAAGTGTTGTAATGAGCTTCTTCAATGAATCTTGTGCTTAGTAACTTATCAGCCTCGTCCTTGGCCGCTAGGCGTCTCTCCTCGTCGAGTTTGCATTTTTTCTGGGAGATATAGCGGGCTTCTTTGTAGATGGATAACTTGTGTGACGCTACCAGGGGGTCTACTCCAGGTAACTTAGCAGCTGACCAAGCGAAATGGTCCGTGTTGTCGACTAGAACGGGTGTGATGATGGCACGCTCGTCAAAGTTGAATCCGGTGCCAAGGTTTATGGAGTGGCCATTCAGAAGTTCCATGGGGGTGGTTTCTTCGACAGGTTCGAGACGAACATCGCGACCCACTTTGGAGTATAGATCTTCACCCGATAGAGGGATCCCGGAGCCAGGTGGCCGCTCGATGTGATTGGTTTGCTGGATTGGAAGTTGTTGGCGTAGGCTGGCCATGTAGCATTCGCGTGCCAGGTGTTGGTCGCAATGGACAGTGAGGATGTCGCCAGAAGGGGAGGGGAATTTCATGGCCAGTGAGGGGTGGCGATGACGGCGCCGAAGGTGTTGAGCGAGGGACGGCCAAGGAGGACATTATAAGATGTGGGTGCGTCAACGATAAGGAAGCGGATGGGAATGGTTTTGGTTTGGGCTCCGTCACGGAAGACGGTGTGAAGGTCAATGTAACCGTTTGTGGAAACTTGTTCTCCAGAAAAGGCATAGATTGGTTCATCATACGGGACCATGGCAGTATCTGGGAGTTGGAGTTTCTGATAAGTTTCCTAGTAGAGGATGTCAACGGAGCTGCCCTGGTCCACAAGGACTTTCTTAACTACGTAGTTTTTGATTTCAACAGTGATGACCACGGGGTCGTCTTGTTGGTGGTCGAGGTCGTGGAAGTCGTCGTCCGTAAAGGTGATGGGAGGCATGCGACGTTTGTGATGGGAATAGGTGATATGGTTGATGGATTGCATATGGCAGAGGTGTTTCTTTCTGGCAGAAGAGGTGGATCCTCCACTAGCGAAACCACCAAAGATGGTGTTGATAGTGCCGCGTAAGGGTTGGTCTGCAAGGGTAACATCGGTGCGAACCGATTGGGGATCCTGGTTGGCGGGTTGGATAGGGCATTTATCATGGCGAGAGTCATGGGGAGGGCGTCTATGGTCGGAGCGAGGAGGGTGACGGGCTCGAGAGGGGTGATCATCTCTGCGGATGAAGCGGCGAAAGTGACCAGCACGCACCAGTTCTTCAATTTTATCCTGGAGTGCTTTGTAGTCCTTTGTAGTGTGGCCATGGTTGCGGTGATAGCGGCAATATTTGGTCATATCAGCATTGGGGGGAGTGGTCGTCTTGCGTCGTGGCGGGATGAGGTCAGCTTGTAAGGCCTCATCAAGGAGGCGAGATTTGGGGACATTGAGGGTAGCATATCTAGTAAAGCGGGGTTGTTGGGGCTCTTGTGGTCTGGGATCAGGGCGGGGGTGGTGGGGTGGGGTTGGCGGCGGTGGCTGCATAGTCAGTGCAGAAGTTAGTGTGGAGGGTTTTCATCTCCTCCATGCGAACATAGTTGGTGGCCCGCAACTTTAACTCGTGCATAGAGGCAGGTGGATGAAGGTAGACGTTGTTGGCGAAGGGGCCGGGTTGGAGGGTGAGGGCCATACACTGGAGAATCATTTCCTAGTTGAGGTGTAGGGTGCGAAGGGTAGCCTTGCTGAAACGGTCGATGAATGCCCGAAGCGGCTCACCTTGTTCTTGCCTGATGCCGAAGAGGGAGATCGTGGTAGTTTGATGTGGGCGGCTTCCAGCAAAGTGAGTTGTGAACATATGGGAGAGGTTGTCGAAGCTGTCGATAGAGTAAGATGGTAGGGTTGTGAACCATTCGAGAGCGGGGCCTTTGAGGGTTGTGGGAAAGGCTTTGCAGAAGACGGCATCTTGGGAAGTGTACAGGACGATGTGGGTGATGTAGACCTTAAGGTGTTCGTCAGGGTCGGTTTCACTAGTGTAACGTTCTAGGGTGAAGGGTTCCCATGGGTGGGAAGGGGGGGTGTCGGCGATAAAGTCGGTGAAGGGGTGGCGACGTTTGGGTTGTTGGGGTAGGAGTGGGTGGGGGGATGGGATGGTGGACAAGGGTGGGAAAGGTGGAGGTGAAGTTGTGAGGGGGGATGTGGGTTACGGGGAGGTAGTGAGGGTTGTAGGGTGGTGGGATATGAGTAGTGTGTAGGGTGGTGGGTATATTGTAGGGGACCTGGGTGGTGTGGAGGGTGGTGGTGGGGGTAGGGGCGCGGTGTGCCCTTGTAGGGTGGAGGGGAAATGAGTGGGATGGGTTGAGGGGATGGGTGTTTGTTGGGTGGTGGTGAAGGTGTGAGGGGTGGGATTGTACTCACTTTCTTCTTCTGTGGGCTGGAAGGCCGAGGACCTCGCAGCTTCAGATGCCTCCTTGGCCTTTCCATTCTGAGTGGGATCGACCTCGATCATTCGCCTGAGGCGAGAGTTTTCCTGCTGCAGTGCCTCCATCTCATCAGCGTTGCGCTTCTTCAGATCATTTTGGCTTGACCGTTAAGGATGGCGGCCAAATCCGGGGTGATGTTAGTGGGTCCTGAAGGGCCAACGTCAGCTTGCTTGTTAGCTCCAGCTCTACTACGGGTTGAAACCATCTTCGGAGAAAAACGGGTAGTAAGGTGTTGTCTCGTGCCCCACGGTGGGCACCAATTATTCCTGCAGAGAACAAATAAGATCAGTTAGGCACAAGTATCACCTTACCCATATCCGCTATCTCCTCGGTTGGCTTCTTCCCCTTTGGCATATATCGGCTTGGACCCGGGAGGGGTTACCTGCAGAAGGGACTCAGAAGCTTAAGTCAGTCAAAGCTCTCAAAAGTCAAATCAGGTGATTAATGGAGTAATGAATGCGTCCCTTTAATTTGCGGGGTCCATGTATATTTGTAGATTATTAATTATGTTTGCCCATCGCATGGGCTGGGCCCTGGTTTGGGTCATAGGTGGGCTTGGCCCAGGCCCTTAGTCTTGACTGTTGGGGACTTACTAGATATTAGGGGGGCCTTGATTTTACTAAGTATTTTAAGGTGGTCGACCTAAACCGAGAACTTCCTTTGGCAGCTTGTGCTGCTATCGCTCATACGCTATCCTAGGCGGTTCATTCCTTTTGGTATCTTAGGTTGCCGGTTCAGGCCGGTTAGGTTTAGGTTAGCGTAGACTGTTTACTTGAATGATTTCGCGTGTAGGTATGGTGATCGTTTATTATTATTACTTGGTTAAAATGGTTCGGTGTGGTACAATTTGGAATGTAGCAACTTTGCAATTTTCAGAACTTAGTTTGTCTTATTCATTTGAAATTGTCACTTCTTGATTTCATTACAATTACGCAAAATAGAACTAACAACTTTACACAGTTGAGAACATGTAATTATACCAAAAGCAATATCATTCATTCATGAATAAAATTACAAGCACAGAATTATAATTATTCAACCTAGCCAAGGGGAATTAAAACCCCTCAAAACCATTACATTCATTACAACCAGAAAACCTATCACAGCTAATGACAATTGCTTTCGTTTCTTCCAAACCCTCAATGAATTTTCCATATAAGCCATATTCTTCCTTTGCCTAACGATAATGGCATCTCACTCATCAGCACCCTCTTCGTAGCACCATTTGAAAAAGTTACACCCCAACACATCTTCACCTTGTCTCTGCAAAACAAAAAAACAACAGGAAACATATTCAAATATCATAAACCACATTCTTAAAACGGAAAGTCAAACACTAGGAAACAAACCTTAAAGTTCACACAGCCCCAAAATTGTTTACCCAAGTTCTTTGTATACTACAAGAAAAATAGTAATTATCGACAGTCATAATCTGTCGGTAATACCACAAATATGTCGGTAATGATGTTTTACCAACGGATTTCTAAAGGTAAGAAATCCGTCCGTAAACACATCATCGGTAATGCTTTACCGACGAATTTCAAAAGTCCGCTGGTAATTTCTTTGGACTAGGTTTATTTGTTAGTTTAACATTCCACAATACCTGCATATCAAAATCTCCAATACAGACAATTTAGCATTCAAACATTCCAGCATTCCATTATATCAAATATGATATCATTATCAAACTCCATCACAATATAAAACATGGAAAATATGACACACTATTTATAAAACAGAAAATAATATGTAGCATAGGAATATGTTTGCCAAATGTTACATAAGCACGATCAATACCAAGTAAGCATAATTGTACACAAGTTTATTAAGTACATGCTGAAGAAAGTATTTCTTAAGGACATGAAGAGCTAATAATCTTCATAATCAGGAGAAGATTCTTCATTCAGATCCTCTTCATTATTTGGTTGCTGAGAATGGGGTTGATGGATTTCAGAGTTTTGTTGAGTAGGATTTGATTGTGGTGTCTGTGGCTGTTGAAGACGAGCCTGAGCATCAGGGGGAGATATTGTAGGACTAATGATTGAAAGGATCGAAACTCGAACCTCAATTGCTCATTTTCCTCCAAGCTGCGTGAAAGATGATGCCTAATATTATTGAGGTCCTCAGTATTAGGAGAGGAAGAAGGTGGTAGTTGGTTGCTTTCATTTGACCCCGTATATTTTAAAACCAATTGACCAACCCCATAAAGTCTTCCTTTCTTTTTTCCTCCTACTGTCTCAATCCAACACCTAGTCCTGATATTCTCAACCTGTGTAGGATCAGCAGAGGAGTGCTCTTATGTTCCATCAGCACATGAGGAAACCTCATATCTAACTTGAGAAAGCCTAGTCTGAAATTCTTCATGTAAGTAAAAAATGAACAATTATTATTATGTGGTGGAATACATATATAAGTTTAAGAGTAAATAATATTGAACAGTAAAAGAGACTTACATTTGTCCTCCTAGACCTCTTATCCACATACTCGCCAGTAACCTTCCGTATATGTGTCTGCTGAAAGACTTCATCAAGAAACACATGTCGTCCCAACTCACATGCCTGTAACAAAATATGTTGTAATGTTATATTTGATCTGATTTCAAACTCTAAAAAATGTAGTTCAAATGTGACAAATACAAACAGTTAAGGTGTATACCATACGAAGGGCATACTCGTTAGTGGCAATGGATCCACCTGTGTGTAGGGCCCCACCCGTTTCAGAAGCTCTATTCTTTTTTGCTGCAAAATATTTGCTCCAATAACTTGGAGAATTCCAATGTTCTAGCAGCCTTGTTCACACATCATTAGGAATCCATTTTGGCCTTTCTCTAGCCGTTCTGGCGTCTCTAAACAGCTCAGATAGACGATGAGAAGCTCTGCTGTTGAAATTTCTCTTAATTGCAATTTCATGCTCTAGTGCCCACTCAACTCTCCTCTATAACAACACAATTTAAACATATAATACATTATAAGTATATTAAGTATGGAGTAGTAATTAACAACTTAATTTACCTATATAATAAGTTAGAACACATTACCTTGAAGCGTTGCTAGAAAATATCCTTTTCTTTTTCAGGTATTGATCCCCATGATGGCCAAGGGTTAAGAAATTGTTGCTTGATTGTCTTTGTGATAGCCTGTGAAGCAACTCTAAATGGAACAAACCTATAATTCATGGAAAATTGTTAAAAGATTAAAGAAGTTTCATAATATAAACAATGACAATAACTGAATTGAAATATTACCCTCGACCGACAGGTTCAATCATCGAGCAGTCCTACAAAGGAGGGTCATGTTCTGCATATAAATTAGGATCAATCATAGGCTGAGGGGCAACCATATCACCTGCAATTGGGGATGGTGCAGACTGCTAACCAACAATAGAATATGGGCCACCAATCGAGGCTGGGGATGGTACAGTATGAGGTGAAGGGGATGCTCCAATGTCTACAGAAGGGGTATGTAACCTTGTGTATGAAGCTGAGGAAGATGAGGATGGTATATGTGAGGGTGGTACAAAAGGGGGCCTGGGAGCAGCCGCAAGGGTATACAACCCTGTGGGTGGAGGTTGAGAAGATGAGGACGGCATATGAATCGCTGGGATAGAAGTAGGGTTATGTAACCCTGTGGGTGGAGGTGGGGAAGATAAGGATGGCATATGTAAGCCCAGGGTAGGAGTGATGGGTCTGACTGGAATCCGAAGCACATAATTATTTCGTCTCTTTCTTTGTTTTGAAATACTTTTCCCCTTGTCAATGGGGGGTGGTCGAGGTGGATCTCCCGATGACATGGCGTATGTAGTTTATGATCTCAGTGTCAAACAAATTATGGTGGTGTATGATAACAAACAAATATACCAACAACTTAATAAGTATTCATTAAACATATTAAAAATGTTGAAGTACAACCACAAAAAGTTCTAATGAAATGACAAAAATAAACAAACATATTAAAAGTTCAAGTAAAAAACAAAAAAGACAAAATTAGTCATTAGCATCATTGTCATCCTCATCGTCCTCCTCCTCTTCCTCCACTTCTTCTTCTTCAGTTTCATCTTTTTCTTCATCTAGCTTTTCTTTCTCCTCCTCTTCTCCTTCTTCTCCCTCTTCTCCCTCTTCTCCTTCTTCTTCTTCTTCTTCTTCTTCTTCTTCTTATTCTTCTTCTTCTTCTTCTTCTTCTTCTTCTTATTCTTCTTCTTCTTCTTCTTCCTCCTCCTCCTCTTGTTCCAACTCTTCATCATCACCTTGTATGTGATGAAATCCAGATACATGTTCTACTTCAATTACTTCGTTTGCATGTGACATTTCATCAACTTGGTAAGGGACATCGTCTTCCACCTCATTTGATTCAATGCGACCTCTCGACTTTGTTTTAATTGCAACACACCAACCACGGTTGTCTTTTCGAGATGGTGGATATTGTACATTATATACTTGTCTAACATTGTATGCCAAAATAAATGGATCAAATGGTTGGTACCTTGAAGTCATGTGAATGTCCACAATGTTATATTTAGGATCCACTCTTGTACCTTTTCTTGACGGATCAAACCATTCACACAAAAAAGTACAACTTTCTTCGGTTTATTAGAAGTATTGTACTCTAGTTCATATATTTTATGAATGATCCCATAAAAATCATCTTCACCTCATTTAGTAAGGCCCTTGACATAAACACCACTATTTATAGTCTTTTTCCCTTTGCTCCATGTGTTAGTATGGAACTTGTACCCATTCACGAAGTACGTGTGCCATTCTTTGACACATTTCATGGGCCAATTTGATCAAATTTGATAGAGGTCGTACCCCACCAAATTAAAACACTTAAAATGCAATATATGAAAGTGAACCAAGTCGTCTCCCAACGACCAATATTTTCATTCAAAGCTTCAATTTCAGATGAACACAACAATAACACAAGGGGGGTTGGCAGATTTACGGATGAAACACACAACTGAAAACTTAAATGCAGACGTCTAAAATCAATGTAAAAGCAACATTGATTCCTTGCTTCAAATGAACATCCACCAATCACGGATTACAACTCAAAATGGTTATATTAACTCTCATAGAACCCGAATTAACTACTAAGCGCAAATTAACCCGAACTCAAGTTCAATTAAGCAAAGCACACATCCGTAAATCTGCTATAGTTCACTAAGCATGAACACACAATGATTCCACTCTGCAATTTAAGCAAAAACATAATGGTTTCCTCATTTAAACCCAAACACAAATTCAGAATTCAGAGATTAACATAACTCCACCGAACAAAACACTAATCTCAAGGTTTCAATCCATTATCTGCAAAGAATCAACACATAAACTTAGTTCCTCATGGAATCCGAATAAGGCTTAAACATAAATTTTGATTCAACCATCCAAATGAGTGCAAATTGATGCAGAAAACCTAAATTGGTGCAGGAATCGAAAATGAGCAAGGAAAGAAAGGGGCAACAACGAAAATAGCAACCAAAAATGAGAATACTTCAATATAAATCTTACCCAAATGGTAGAAAACGTTAATACAACTTCAATGTGCTTTCCAAGACTCATAAAACGTGAAAAATGAATGGAAAACGTGAAAAATTTGTTTGTGCCACCATGGGTCACCTTTCAAAGCTTAAAAAAACAAAAATGGAGGTTTGAGAGAGTGGAGAAGAAGAAGGAGCGGCTGGTCTCTTCCATGCAGACCTAATTTCGTGGTCATACCACCCCTGCCACTCATATTTACAAAACTGCCACTCATATTTACAAAACTGTCACTCTACCACTCAGAATTACAAAAATGCCACTCCTAGGCCTCTAATGTTGGCCCATTCACTCAGATGACGTGGAAATGACGTGGCAATGATGTGGTGACTCTCTTCAACTGAATATTGATGTCGAAACTCCAAAATTACTTCACCCAAATACCTAAAAATAATTAAAAACAAAAATTAGGCCAAATAATGTGAAATAAGTCCAAATTCGGAACAGTGACCCAATAAAGCCCAACAGATGAAAAACACTCTAAAGATGAACAATTAAGCACTAATCAACTGTCTAATGGGTACACAAAGGCTAGTGGAATGGAAGAAAATAATGACTCATCAGAACTTGTACCCATTCACGAAGTACGTGTGCCATTCTTTGACACATTTCATGGGCCAATTTGACAAATCTCTTAGGTCTTGGTTCCTAACACTTAATGGCTCGTTATAAACCTACAAATATAGAAAGATAGATGTGGAATTATGATACATTAAAATCCATTTGTTGTATAATTAAT
>Ga0209589_1005463_pt1 | contig 21564 bp, 10 predicted proteins | sample CowpeawhiteBW_FD_187525 | JGI IMG/M metagenome (GOLD analysis project Ga0209589, IMG submission 187525) | Root nodule microbial communities of legume samples collected from California USA - Cow pea white BW (SPAdes) (version 2) | ecosystem: Host-associated > Plants > Roots > Nodule | place: USA... | reverse complement strand
ATATATATATATATATATATATATATATATATATATATATAGTTTTATTTCAAAATTACACTACTATACTCATTTGTATTGAGTTTGATCTTCTATGCCAAGAAAAATACAAGAGGAAAAAAGATAAAGTAAAAAAAAATATTTTTATTAAATTAAATTTAATAATTTTATTTTAATAAAAAATTACAGTATAAAATATTTTAATTACTGACTTTCTGTTTTAATGTAATTAATAAATTGTGGTCTTCATGAAACCCAAGGTTTTTTAATGAAATTGTTCTGACTTTTTTCTAATTTAATTATTAACTTTTTTCTAAGTCTTCAACAGGACAAAGACGAAGCAAGCTATTACTTTTGAATTTGTTTGTTTTATAAATAGTATAAGATTTTTATCTTTTATACAATATAATCTCCTCTCCTAACCTAGAGTTTGGGTCGGGTTAGGTACCCAATTTTTATATTATGCTATTTTTCTTACACTTGTTTAATAATATTTAATTATTAGATAGATATTATAAGGAGATGTGTTTCGATTTCTATTACTTTTGTTTTCATGCTTATACTTAATACTTTAAATATAAAATTAAATAAATGATGGTTGCATACAATTTGTCTAAATACAATATAAATAAATTTATTTCAATAAATATTATAATATATATATATATATTGAGTTATATATCTATATATTATTTTATGTGCATTACTACGTTTGATTTTGTAGTTGTATTTTGATTTATATATATGTACATGTTGTGTGGATCACTAACTTTTGATTTTGTAACTATATTTTGAGTTATATATGTACATGTGTATATCACTAACTTTTGATTTTTTAACTATATTTTGAGTTATATATGTACATGTGTAGATCACTAACTTTGATTTTGTAGATACATTCAAAGTTCATTCATACAAGACAAGAGAATTAATTACAAGAAAATAAAGTGGAAAAAGTTTGGCAAGGAAGTATTTAAGATTGAGTTTTGCGGATATTTTTACTTTGTATTTGGGTGAAGCATTTGAACAATGCTAAGAAATTGAAATGCATTGTATTTGAATTGTTTGCAATTAAATTCCTTCATTTTCTAAATAATTTTTTTTGGATAACGAAATTAAAATATCTTACATTTTAATTTCTTGTTTGGATAAACAATTAAATTTCTTATGAGATAAAATTTCATTTTAACAATATTTATTTAAGGCTTAATTAAATTTTGAATTCGTGATAAATTTGAAAACGGGCTCAAGGACTCAGATGGGTTGGACTGACCCAACTAACAAGCCGAGTTGGTCTGACCTGACGACCCATACGGACCAAGTCGGTCGGGAAACCTCGACGGGGTAGGTCAGATCGACGATCCAGATAGGCGTAACCAGCCCAACGACCTATATAGACTGGTCATGCCCGTCAAGTTCATCAGTCTGGTCGGGCTTGTCGGCTCGGTCGAGCATGTCAGAGTTGTTGGGCTAGTTGGGTCGTATGGATCGTTGGACCTACCTAACACATTTATGTCTTCGAGCCTGCCTGGCACTCCCAGGTCGCCCATCCCGCCTAACCTGTGTGGGTTGTCCGACCCGACTGGTCTGTTTGGGTCATCGGGCCTGTTTGGGACGTCGAGCTCGCCCGACCCGTTTGTGTTTTCAGGCACCCTAGAATGTTTGGATCACGGGGACCACCCGGCCTGTTTTGGTCGTTAGGCCTGCGCGACCAGTTTTTGTTGTCGGGCCTGTTCGACCCATCTTAGTCGTCGAGCCTGTCCAACCCGTCTTGGTTGTCGGGCCCGACCAACACGTGTGGGTCGTTGTGCCTGCCTGACCTATTCTGGTCATCCGGCCCATCCGACCCATCTTGGTCGTTGGGTCCGTCCGACCGGTCTTGGTCATTGGGCTTGTATGACCCGTCTTGGTCGTCAGGCACGTCCGATCCATCTTGGTTTTCGGGCCAATCTTCGACATTAGGCCTATTTGACCTGTCTTGGTTGTCGGGTCCGTCTTGGTCTTCGGGACCTACCTATCTTAGTCGTTGGGCTCGTTCGCCCCGTCTTGGTCTTTGGGTTTGTCCTACCCGTCTTGGTCATCTAGCCCGTCTTGGTCATCGGGCTTGTCCGAATCATTTTGGTCGTCAGGCCCATCTTAGTTATCGGGCATGTCCAACCTGTTTGGGTCGTCGAGCTCGCCCGACCTGTTTTTTGTTGTCAAGCTAGCTCAATACGTATGGGTCGTCAAGTCCGCCCAGTCTGTGTGGGTTGTCTAGCTTGCCTGACCTGTTTGTGTCGTCAGGTCCACCCAGCTTGTCTGGCTCGTTTAGTCGTCATCTTGGCTTGTCGACCCACCTATGGACTAGGCCAAATTGACAACTCTATTAGAGATGTTTAGAGTGTTAGGTTGAGTGAGAAGAATTTCAAATTCCACCTATTTTGAGGATATTTCAATTTCTTCTAATTTAGCTAATTGAAATACTTCCAATAAATACTTGCATTTTAAATGCATTTTAGTTTTTCTATCCAAACAAAGGATTTCATCACAAAGAAATCTAAATTCTTCAAAAAAATGAATTGCTTCATTAAAATGCTCTATCCAAATACATCATTAGTCTTTACAACTCAGACACTTTCAGCTCAAGGCTGGGCCTCACCCGATACTCGAAGATGGATATTAAACTTTCAAAAGGCTACCTAAAGTTTATGGGTCAGGGAATTGGGCCTAAGTCTATCCTATATTTAGTTTAAACTTTACCAGATATTGTTATAACATAGATCCGATATGTGATTATTATCTTTGTAATTTTTATATTTTTGTTATTATCCTTTATAACTAAAATATTTTCTAATATCTTGGTGAATAGACGATTTTTGCTTATAAATAAAAGGTTAACTCCTACGGCCACCAAATGACATAACTATTTTGGCCTTAGTGTTATTTACTTTGAGTCAAGAGAGTTTCTTGTATCTTTCGTCTTTGGTTTAAGACTCTCAACTCTTTACCAAAATAGAAAGTATCATGTAGAGTCCATGATCCCTTGCATTAGTCCCAACCTAGTGTAGGTGGGGTTGCATTTCCAATAGAAGAGGTTTGTAATGTTTAAGTTGGAGTAGAAAATTACTTGACCAAATTGGTGAAGATGACGCATGAATACCAATGTCTGAGTTCAGCTTACAGGTGGATGGCATTTATGGTTATTGCTCGCAATATAATTGTCTAACACCTGGCAAAATCTTACTTGAGTTTGAGTTCGAATCTACAAGCGAATACAAGTGTTATATGTAACACCCCAATTTGGGATGCCATAGAAAGTTATAAAATGAACACTTTTAGCAAAAATGATTATCGACAAAACGTACTTAAGTAAAAACTTAAAATTTAATTTATTAAATATCGTAGCTCAAAACATCAATTGTAAAAAAACTTTTCAAATGTCAACGACAATTAAAATAAATTACACTTCTTTAATATTTAATTTTAACAACTTAATGAAAATTAATAAAAATTTCAAGTTCATCCTATCCTCTCATCAATCTACACACTATTTGCTTCCGTATAATACACACATTATACAACCATTACACATACAATAAACATAAATAAACAAATAAAGATAAGATAATCATAAATAATAATATATAAACAAAATTTATTAAGATAAATAATACTAAACATCGTATTCAAATTCAATACTTAACTATAATCACAATCATACTCTCATTCTCGATGTTTCGAGTCAATACAATAATATAGAGGTATCTCCCATCAAACACTAAGCGACATCCTTCTTTCCACCAACGTGATAAAAAAAAAACAAGACACCCATAATTCTATGTGCACTAGACAACTTCATTTAAATAAAACCAAAACCCAAAAGCTAAGACAATTCATATCATTTTAACATATACATATACCAATATTTAATGCACCATGAAACCATCAACCAATGAGAGACATGTAAGGATGCCACACATCCACCCAAAAGCAAAAGCAAACGTCCCATCAAGCCATAAGATACACCAATAGAAAGATAAAGCTAAAATACGTGGTCTGCACCTAAAATAAAAGAAGGAGAACAATTCTACGTGGGTCCATAGCATTACACCAACCAACAAAACAAAGAGCATGAACCATGCATCTTACGTAAACAACTGCTACAAGAGTGGAGAGGAAAAATAAATAAGAGAAATGATACTTTCAAAATGTTTTATTTGACATTTTGGTATAAAAATCTTAAAATTTTATTATTTTATTTTTATAACTTCCATACAAAAATAAAAAAATATTCTATTTAATAAATTTATTAACTTTGTTAAAAATTTGTTTATCAAAAAATATTTTTGACAAAATAAACATTAAATGGACACATCAAATTAAATGATCTATCACTTTAAAGTTTTGATTTTTTAGTAGATTTACTGTTCAAAAATATTACCGAAAGGCTATAACTGCACCATACCAAATACGGTGCCACAATAAAAAAATAGATATTACCTTTCTCGGACAAACACATGTAATAAAAAATTATAAGAAAAATAATACATTAACAAAGTTTTTTTTTAACATGGACAAACTACTAAATGAAATAAAAAAATACTATTTTTATTACTTTTTTTATTAAAAAATAAAAATTTAATCTACTTTTATTTTATTTATAGAAAGTTTGTCAACTTTATTAAAAAAATTTGTCAAAACCTCATTTTCCAAATCATAAAGGCACCAAAATACAATGTGAAAGAATAGAAATACGTAACATTGAAAAGAAAGAATGGTACCCCAGGACCCTACGACACGGAAACGAAACCAGACAACCAGTCACAACGTGACTCCTCCCGCATTACCAAGAACCTAACACGGGAAGCACTGCATCGTAAAAGTATGAACAAGAACAATACCATTTCATGTAGCCCCTGGTTCCTATTGATCCCCCAAACATGTGCTATAAAATATTACAGAAACAAAGTACATGGACTCCTTTTCATACCCCATATCTGTATACAAGAAAAACGGCACTCAACCTATGAGTTTCTTCCCCAAAAATCACCACTTTCGTTAGCAATGCACACACCATTATCTATGCCTCCTAGCTATGTCCAGGATTCATGCCTCCAAGGAAACAGAAGGGATAATTATATACATGATGCAAGAAACAAATGGCAGCAAATGAATCAACCAAAACAAAACAACACTCATCATTCTTCTATACCACATGCATATGCAAACTCCATTCATCAATCAACAACAGATAAAGAATCGAAAACAAGGTTAAGCTGATTGGTTCTTCCACCACGCGTTCCTCTCTATACGCATTTCTCCCCTCTCCCTTCACTCTCCACAGGTTCTCTCCACCCATTGTTTCGCCGTTTTCTCCTCCCTCTCCCTAAAGCACTAAAACACACATATAAGGTTTAAATATCTTTTTGGTCATCATTTTCGTAGTGTTTGTTTTAAAATGGTCCTCATTTTTACCGAATGTTTAAAATAGTCCTCATTTTCGCAATTCGTGTTTTATTTGGTTCTTTTCTGTACAGTGACACTGTTTGTGTTACGTGTACTGTACATGTGTGGTAATTTAGAAACCATGCAGAACATCACAATAATCCAAGCACAAACAAACTCAAAATAGAATTACGAAAACCCTAACCCATGAGCAAACACAATCCAGAAAACCCTAAACCCATTTACCTCGTTGATGATGATTAACTAGAAGATTGAAATGAAGAGCGCGACTCCAATACAATGATGAAATGGCAAAGATTAGCTGCTTCCTCTGCAAATTTGAACTCAAGAAAGACGAAGATGAAGAAATCGCCTCCAACTATGAAGAGCGCGAGTGCAATCCAATTCAAGCTCTAATTACAAAATTTCCTCCAAATTGAAAGGTTAACGTTAATTAGCCATCTGCCCAATGCAACATAATACAAACGGTGCTCTGTTACTGATTTAACACGAATTGTGAAAATGAATATCATTGTAAACATTCGATAAAAATGGAGATCATTTTAAACATTATGTCAAAATAAGAACCATCCGCAACACTTACTGCGAAAATGAGAACGAAAGAGGTATTTAAGCCCACATATAACATATAACCTACGGTTTCATTTGAACCTATCCTTTATAGTTTAAAATAATTCTGTTAATATTCTCAAAATTAATGCATGGCAGCAGCAACGTAAAAAAAAATAAAGCACAAAAGAGAATGAAAATTGGCCAAATTAATCAGGAGAGAGAAAAAAGCCTAAATAAATGCACCAATAATTGGCCAGCCAAGACTCGAGGCCGCGACCCCAGCCACAAAACAAATCAACCACTAAGCCACATACTTTCAAACTTAGTGCACACACCACAAATTTATAAACACATATATTTTACATAATATAACTAAGTAAAATAATTAAATAAATACAACAATAACTTAAATTATAATTTTTTTTTCATATTTCATAATTCAAATTAATTAAATTAAATAAATCAACCATCTTAATCAAATCATTAATTTTTTCTATAGATTTCTCTTTATTCAAATTTTTTTCCGACTCTTAATTACATTATTTAGCTTGATACCTACATTCATAAATATTTTTTGAACTTTTGGAACTCTAATTATGATCGTTTACGATCTGATCTAGCACTCAAAGGCGAATAGGTCGCTCAAAGGCCAACCTAAAGAATAGTGGGTCAAAAATTCAACCTTAGTCTATTCTATAGTTAAGGGGAGATTGTTAGCATAAGTGATCTTGGTATATGGATTTGATGAAGCAAGTACATAGGATCATGTGTGGTTGATGAAGAACTGATGAAGATTCGTTGTTGATCAAATTTGTGATATGTTGCATCTGGAGTTATCATGAAGATATCAAAGCTTGAAGATTGTATTATATTCGTAGACTATATGACATGTGATAAATGTATTTTGTCTTGTGTTTGTCCTTTTCAACATGTTAAAAAGGTTTTTAATAGATTAAAAGGCTTGCTGCATATAATTATGTTATGAATGTATTCAATTAGTTGAATTTTTATTCAATCGATTGATTTCACTTAAGTCAAGTGAAATCAACTGAATTGTATGAATAAATCAACCTATTGAATTAACTTATGACCAAACTATATAAGCTGGTTTTTCAGAGAGTGGAGTAACACTTGAGATTTTTGAACCATAAATAGTGGTATAAATTTGGAAAATACTCCCTCTTTGGATAACATAGTGTGCAACTGGTGATTGAAGATCTTTGAATCTTGGAGCAAGTTTTTGCTTGGTTTGGAGCATTGAAGAATGTCTTTAGTTGGCTACAAAGAGCCTCCACCCAGGTTTGGTTGTTCTTGTGCTTCTGTGTTGTTCCTGGTGTGATTCCAGGTTTGCAAGTGGGATTCTTGTAGTGTAGAGGATAAGATTCTTGTGGGATTCAAGAATCTTGGTGTTTTGCTTTATTCAAAAGTGTAATCTTTGAGTGATTTTGTAAAATTTTTGATATAGTATATGATCAGGTTCAGATTGCCTTGATAAACTAGATGTAGCTCAGTTATTGAGTGGACCAGTGTAAAAATCAATGTGTGATCCTTCTCTCTTATCTTGTTTATCATTTAAATCTCAAGAAAACTCATTAAATCAATATTCGTAAGGTATGCATGTGTTTTAACATAATTTGGTAATACAAATAAATTGGATATATTGATTGGAACAAATCTTGTTTGATAAAGCATATTTTTTGAGTGAGTTTGGTGCTTTTCCCATTTCTGCATAATTTCTCATAATACCAATTGATTAGTTTTATATTTCAATTTGTTGAATCACATTGCAAGAACAAATTAATCTCTTATTTCTGTTTTCAATTGATTGAAATGTGTGATTCTGCAACAATACCACTATGATCCATTGGTCAATCGAATTTGAGTTAAAAGAGTTTTTATGAGTTTTAACTGGAGGAGGATTAGTTATTAATTATGATGTAGCGTTACTTCAATTTGGATCACGTATATGTGTCTGACATATGTCTGACATATGTTCATGTCTAATATCTTAAGATACTTTACCAATATTTATTAATGAAATATTTAATCTATAAAGTAGTAATACTTTTATGATCACAATAATTCATGATATTTTATGTTGAGAATATTTATTACATATAATTTATTTTAGATTCATACAACGTCAATTATACATTTACCATATTTTATAAACATTAATATATATATATATATATATATATATATTACTTATCATATACCTTACTTTTAAAAGAAAAATAATTTTTTGACTACTAAATTTTGACAATTTTATCTTACAACTGTAGTTCTCATTTTTTTAAGTGATTTTTCATTTTTTCATTCTTAATATTTCAAAACCATTTAGAAGATGTCACCTCATATTTTACCTCATCTTGTGTAAGAAAAAGTTGTCAAAATTTAATAGTTAAAATATAATTGTACTTTTTAAAATAAACATATCAAAATAAATAGTTACCGTATCCGTGCATCGTTAACAATTACACTTTCAAATTTGGATTCCATCACAGCGCAAGCCTTTCAGATGGGATTTGTTTCTGTTCCTCCACGCTGAACTCTACCCACTTCATTGTCTTGCAGAGATTTATGAACAAGAAAAACCCAATTCCAGCAACAGTCATGACACCACTCACCAAATAAACAGTTTTGGTAGCAATAACCATTATGAAAACCAGAAAACCAGAGGGTATGAAGCACATCACAGCCAACAATGGCAGCCTCAGGGGAACACGGTAAGGCCTTTCAATGGAGGGCGACTTCCATCTCAGCCAAAGAAACGACGCAAACTCCAACAACATCCCCAAACCGTACAAGAAATTCGCCGAAGAAATGATGTCGGTGAAGTTCATGTAAGACACACCAATAGATATCAAAGTCGATGACATAATCCCCAACCAAGGCGTGCGGAACCACTTTGACCTAACTCCGAAAAACTTGGGCAGAATCCCGATCTCCGCCATGCCCAGAAGCTGGTACGCGCTGCTGCTCAACTGGGCCTCGTAAAGACCAATTGTCGACAACACTGCCCCAACTTCAATCCAGATTTTCAACCACTTCCCTGCGATCATTTCCGCAGCCTGCGCGAGGAACCCAGTTTCCCATTGCCTCTGGTCAACCGAAACTGCTCCAATTACGGCGAATAGAGGGATCAAGTAGGAAGCGCAGATGAAAATGATAGCAACAAAAAGAGCCAAAGGGAAAGTCTTGTTGGGTTTATCAACTTCCCCGGCTAAGGTACTAACGCTGTCCCAGAAGTTGAGGTTCCAGAAGAGCGTGTTAAAGTACGTGTTCCAATCTTTCTTAACACCCTTCTGACCCAAGCTAACCCACCTATGGGGCTTAATCCTTGGGATGGCGATGAGGGACATAAGCACGAATGGGCAGAGAGAAACCACAGCGAGTAACACAGCGACGTTACCCACGATGGTGAGGCCGGTGTAGTTGAGGAATGAGAGAGCCAGGGTTGAAGCTATGACTGCCACCTGGCGGGGCCAGCCAGATCGGAGAACGGGGAAGTATTTTTGGACGTATTCGATGCAGAGGACGGGGAATGATGCGATGTTGATGCAAACGCTGAGGAACTTCCATGTTCCCATTACGGAGCCCCAGAAGGGGCCGAAGGCGCGTTCCGCCCACAGCACAAAGCCGCCGTTACCGGGGTAGGCGGTGGTTAGCTCGGCAGTGATTAGGGCTTCGGGGACGCCCCAGACGATGGGGAATATGAGGAAGCCCAGGAGAGCAAGGAGGGGGCCCGCCGCTTTAACTGCGGGCTCTTCGCCGTAGGGACCACCGGCAACTTCGAAGTAGATGAGGAATATAAGAGGGATGAGAGTGAGTTTCTTCACTTTGGCGGCTGTTGCGGTTGCAGTTGCAGAAGGTGTTTCTTGGACACCCATTACGACTGATTGTCCTATTTGTTTGGAATGGTTGGTTGGTTTATATAAGATGCAAACATAATAATTTGTACTCTCTCACAGTACTTAAAAATACAATATAAAATATTGGTTTAATTATTTTTTTTTTCAATTTCTTCAAAAGTAATAAAACTATCCTGATTTTTAAAAAAATTATATAAATTGTTTTTTTTTTAATCTTTTGAAATATCTATAACAATATATATATACATATCAAAATACCAATTTTACCCTTTAAAATATAATTATTTATTAAATTTTTAAAAATTTACTATTACTTTTGTAAATCTTTAAAAAAAAGGTCATGTCTATCTCTGTTTTTTCTCTTTTGTTTTCTATTTATCAACATTTATTCTCTTATCTTTTCTAATATATTTTATTTTATTTTTAATAAATATAATTTTATTTTATATATTAACTTAAAAACATTACATTATCATCACCTACTAATATAATATCATGTATATTTAAAAAATGCATATACACATATGCGCGACAGTGCCTATACGTACTCTAGTATTAATAAAGTAATTATCATTATCAACCACTTTAATTTTGATGAAATTTTTTTAATCCATTCCAAGAAATTTAGCTAAAAAAATCATATTATATTAATTTTTTTTTAAATTGAAACCAAATTAAAATTTTAAAAAATAAAAAAAAAAATTAATTTAATTATTTTTAACAAAAAATAGAGAAAATAATAATAATTAAACCTATAATATATTAAAGAATTTTTGTAGTATCAAATCGGTTGATAGAAAATTTGAACTCGAAAACATATCACTACTAGACAACATTGTGAAATTCCAGAGATGTAGAAAAGTGCTTGAAAATAAATAAAGGTATAAGAATAAGAGTTTATGTATTATTTTAGTTATTCAACGAAATTGAAATTCGTATTTAATATTTGGTTTCTATACTTTTAAAACGAATACAGTATTAAACTTTTGTATTAAACATATTTTGTGCTAGCACTTGAATTATTTCTACTGCCTTGCATGTCTCTGTTTATATTTTGTCTACCAAAATTGAAAAAATGGATTTAACACAATTTTGTTTTAAGATAACGGAATTAAAACGAATTTTAATTTTAAGTAAAAATTTGAAGACTAAAAATATAATGAGCCCTTAAATAAATAAAAGAGAATAAACGTTAAAAATATCTTTTATACACATATTTTTTATCTAGACACTTGATATATTTTTTAATAATAAAATATTATATTAAAGTAATATAATAAATATCAAAAAAATATCATAACAAAATAATAATTTATAGAATTATAATTTAAGTATGAATAAAGAAAATATGATTTCAAAGTATCATTATGGTAATAAAATCGTAAAAACTCATCATACTCCTTTGTTAAATATAAGATTAAATTATATTTTTGGTCTCTATTTTCATTTTAAAATATCAATTTAATCTCGCTATTTTTATAAGTCTCAATTAGATTCCTATTTAAAAAAAATGATATCAATTATGTCTTTTCGGTTAGATTGGGTTAAACGACATTAAGAAAATACTAAGTAGGCATAATTATGTAAACAATCACAAGGCAAATACAATTCAAATAAATTATTGATATGAATTATTATGTTTGATAATTAAACGTATATTACAATTTAGGATTTTTGCCAAGAACTTACATTGGGGATTTTGTGAAATTGGAGTTTCTTATTTGAAGGGAAATGGAAATTAAATACTCATACTAGATTGAATCTACAACAAGAGCCGCAAGCCCAGCCTGGGAAAAGCTCAAAATCAACACCAACCAACAACCATTATTAAACAACAAAGCAAAACTCAACCATGAATCTTCTTCTTTGAAGACCCCTTCTTTCGCTTTCTCCGAACCAGTCCAAGCTTTATTCATCTACAACCCAAAAGAACTAGATATTAAAAACAAGATACTAGAAGGAGAAATTCACATTAAAAAGGAGAATGTCAACTTTGATATTAATAGAGTGGAATGTCAGCTTTGGTAGCAACATTCTTCCACAAGTCTTTGAGGATCGAAGGGGATTGAGAGAAAACATAGGTGGAAGAAATAGAGCGATTGATGGCTCGCGTGAAGCACTGGTTTATATCTTGTATTGGGAAGATGACTAATTTTGCTCTCATGGTGATGTGATGGCCATGAATTGCAAGAAACTTTTGGACTAAAACCTTAAAAAATGAAAAAGATGAAGATGGTTCTAAAATATTATTTCAGAGTTTTATTTGCCTGATAACTGTTTAAGAAGACATAATCGTGCCTACTCACTATTTCATTCACGCCGTCTAACCAAATTTAATAAAAAGGGTATGATTGATATCAATTTTAAAAAATAGGGACCTAATTGAGACTTAAAAAAATAGAGAGACCAAATTAATATTTTTGAAAAAAATGGGATCAAAAGCATAATTTAACCTAAATATAATTATTTATAAAACACTTTTGAAATAATCAATTCATCAATCAACTGTTGCTTATCGATAATTGGATCTGATAGATTATACAAGAAAAATATATTTTGACTATTATAATTTGATAACTTCTTTTAAATTTCTTTCTCCTCTTTCAACTTAAAGTGACATTTTCTAAGTAGTTTTAGAATATAAAAAAATGAAAAAATGAAAAAAAAATAGAAAACTACTTAGAAAATGCCACATTAGATTATAAGATAAATTTGTCAAAATTTAATTGTTAAAAAATATTTTCCCTTTCACTTTCCCTTTCTACAAATCTATACAAATAAGTTGAATTTTTTATAGGTTTTTACACCTTCAAAGATGTGAAAACATTTAAAAACAAAAATAAAGAATATCTTTGCAAAAATGTGTAAAACTTTCCCAAATCTTCATTCTTCAAAATCTGAGTATAATATATTCAAAGAGACACTAGTGGATCTTCACTAATATTCTAGAGGGAGCCAAAGTAGTATAATCAAAATTTATATATTTAATTATTGTCACTAAGGTAAAAATAATGAATACATAATTTAGTATAACTATAATTATAAAAGAAATCATACATATTTAAAGGATTTTCATTTATTCTTCATATTCTTGAACTCATCAATAATTGAATCAGAATTAAAATTTTCAGTTATACCTTTTTCAATGTAAAGAAACATAATGTTGGCAAGAAATTCATCTCTAATCTTTATTCAACATTCTTGTTTTGATAATCTTCATTACAAAAAATAATTTTTCTATTATAGTGGTAGAAACAATATAAGTGTCTCACCTGTAATTCTGAGTTTTAAGAAAGATCTTCTATAACTAAACAATTGAGTCATCAGTATCATGGTTCAAAATATATATGAAAAAAGTTGAATTTGTCTTGTCTCTATCTTTAGATAGCTTTCCTTTATCACTTCTAAAATATGAATTTGTTCTTTTATTCTTCATCAATATAGTTTTCTTTTTTTAAGATTAAGACTAAAAAACAATTTAACATAATCTACTAAAAAATTGAGCCATACATACTAAAAGAAAAAATCATGATAATCAAGTTACAATTAAAAATGGTTATGAAAAAACACATAGTACAATATTTTTTCTTCTATATTCATAAAAATTAAATATATAAAAGACTCATAAGATATAAAATAATGTTAACTATTAAACTAATATTTCACTGTTAAGTGAGACAAAAAATATGTATTTTTTTTCAAGAATTAAAGAGAACAAAGAAGAGATGAGAGTAGAAATAATAATTTATTTCCTCTTTAGAAATAATATAAAAAATAGGTAAAAATTAAAGATGAAAACATCCGAAAAACTCATAAAACAAATAAAAAAAATATTTTAATAATTTTTTATGTTTTTATATGTAATTTCAAATTTTATTATTAATTAACATGATTTATAAATGAAATAAAAAATATTTAATTTAATTCTCATTTCTTCGTATACTACAAATAATTTAAAAAAATTTAAAATACTATTCATAATTTCAAAAATTTCAAAAATTTTAATTATATAAATTAAAAAGAAATCAAAACTTTTGGGGCCATGACCTCCTCTGCTCCTCTTATGCTCCGCCTCAGGATAGATTGAAATTATGCAAAGAGACATAGAATATGCAAAAAAGACAGATAAAATATATGTAAAGAAAATACGCAACACAGAAAATACCCAACAAGATAGGCTGAGAATATAAAACTATTTCTTATTTTTCAAATGAGACATTATTATTAGGTATTGAGGACAGTTGTTTGTCAGAAGAAATTCTTCATCACAATAATTCGTTTATCTAACTGATTGTTTTATGAAAACTTGAATATCTTATATAATAATTGAATTAATACCTACACTGCGTCTCAATAACTACATCTAGTAGGGTTGGTAATTATTACATATCGAAATCATCACATTTACATAATGCACATTCCTATGGACAAAATATCATCGATCAAACTCAGTAAGTCACACAGTATCATAAATCAATCATACTTCATATCTCATATCATTCATCAAATAATGTCTATAAACATTTTCATCTAGCTTTCTAGGTATGTACAAACATTTTCAATTATTTAAAGTACTTTCATACAATTTAATTAAATCTATTTTGAAAGAGTCAATCAATTCTTTAAATAAAATTAATTTTCTAACCATATTAAATTAGAAAAATATAGTAATTATTTTGGGTTTGAATTTTAGGGACGTATTTTAATTCACGGAATACTTTAGAATTTATAGGTGATCAAAACTGAAAGTACCTTTTGCTTTCTATACAACCAAACCGTTATGCATAGATTAATAAACATAAACTTCCAAATCCTAAATTAACAATTCATTTATTTACATTAATATGTAAAATAGGATTGGAATTTGATGAATTGCAAATTAAACTTAAAAAAAATAGTTAAAATATGAATACACATTTATTAGTATTTTTTGTTGTGTTTTTATATTCGATTATTATATTTTAAACATATTGATATTAATCGGTTTTAAGTTTTGTGTTGTGAACAACAAAGGTGTATTGTGACATTGCTACCTCCAATTTAAATTATTTATATGTTTCTTTATATTTAAGAAATAAAAGGACATAGTAATGGAACTCGAATTGTCCATTTGGACAATTTAGGAAGCTTTTTCTAAAGTTGATGCATAAACTACTAAGTTTTTAAGTTGTTTAGTAATGGATTAAAGTTGAATGAAGATTAATCGAATAAGTGATGTGTTTGAGAATGATGTTAAATAGTTTCTACAATTTGTTCAACAAAATGGAAGTGATAATGAAAAATATTATTGTCCCTATTTTAATTGTTTGAACAAGAGGATGACTACAAAATTGAGTTGAGGCGATAACACCTTTGTTATGGTTTTTTAAAGAGTTATACAACATAGACTTGACATTGTACATCTTTCAACCATATCTCAATGTTGAATCTATATTGGGAGATTGCATGGATGATATATATGATTCATGATATTGGAGAAAATAATTTCCAATGAGCACATGTGTAAGATTCATTGAAAGATGATTGATTTTTTTTTTTTTTTCAGTTATACATGTTTCACATGTATCTCAACAATACTAAGATTAATTGATATCAAGGAAAAAAGATTAATCGTATTTGTTGTCTTTAGCATAATATTTTCTTTGGACAAAGTATTTAGATTTGGTTTATGGAAATTCTTGATGCTTAAGTACAATTTTGATATTTATTACTTCAAACCATTATAACAGTTGAATTTTTGCAATTTGGTTGCTGCTTGAAGTTAATTAATTGTAATTATAGTTGGTTAAGATTAGTATAAACCAAACTTCTTCTCAAAAAAGAAAAGAAAATCTCAGCTATTACATCAATTAAGGTCAAAATTGATGTTGTATATGCCTATTTTACATTGGTTTTCACTTTAACCGATATAATAGTTATCACTTTTCTCTTTTAAAAACAAACACATATTAAATCAGTTGTTTGGAACTAGTGTATATGCCCTTTCAGTAATTTTTAAGCTATAATAATGCAAGAAAGAATGAGTGAAAAACTTTAGGCCCAATTCTAAACACAGCGTAAAGGCCTAAAGGTAGGCTAAACTATTTGGATGAAACTGAGTACGAGAGACATTTAAAAGCTAAAGCACATACATCGTGAACTCGTCAAATGGGGTAGAACATACAACCCGGTGAGAAAATTAAAATAAAGGAAGAAAAATTCTTCCTCGACATCCTCTCGGCCCATGCACACCATGTGTGAGGATAATAACTTCCACAATTGAACCTCCAAGTCCATATCCACATAGGCCAAAAAATGATGACTTTTAAATAAAAATGAAGGGTGGCATTAAACTTAAACCAAGAACGATGCTCCAGTACACTCTTATCCATCCAATCATAGGAAAGAGTGGACTTAGGGATGTCAGCAGATGAGTTTGCCCTCATGGTTGCTCTAGTTCCCCCAGCTACTGCCACTCTCATTTGGTCAACGACTTTGCCGATGACCATGTTATTATCTACTGTAGATGTCGACCTATCGACAACATCGCTATTGGCAGGTTCATAACTCCTTCGACCACTACTAGATGCACTAGTAGGCCTGAAAGTAGAAGTCTTGAAATTCATTACATCTATTGACTCAACGCGGACCCAAGAGCCTCTACCCAACACTGAGAAAGAAGTAGAAGACATAGTTTACATCGAAGAAAGACAAAGCAAAATATCTGATCTTTAGACCAGAAGTAACAAGGGTCGAGAAGTCAACGACAAACAAGTAAGAAATGCAAGGGGACCACACCTATTTATAAGGGCATGAAACGTGGGAAAATCAAACATTGCAACTCTCACTAATCGTTGAATCCCAAGACATCCAATGACAAAGAATCACAACTATTCACATCAACAAAGTTGATGTCACAATCCCTAAGGAAGATTCCTTTCGGTGCAAGGCTTTACATCATCACCTCATCATGACTCGAGTCTAGAGGCCATTGGACTTTTGACAACTAATAAGGCAACTAAATGAAAATTTCTTTCTGTTTTAATTTTGATAGACTCTATGTCATCACCTCGACATGACTTGACCATGGGGGCCACTGGATTGTTGGCAACCGGCAAGGCATATAAATGAAATTTTCTTTCATTTTTAGTTTCAACAGGATCCACGTCATCACCTTAATCAAGCTTGGGGAGCAATGAACCAACTGCTTATTGGAAGGAGACTAGTTGGATTTTGAAACCCTGAAACCATGTGGACAATCCTAAAGACATTTATCATAAACATTAGAAAAACATGATTAAAGGAAATAAACCAAGATTAATGATGATTGGGCTTCTACTAATCCCGCTACAATAAAATCCCAAGGTTAGCTTTTATGAACATTCTATTATACTTGAACCATAGTCTGAACCCTTTCTAACTTGATCGTTAGAGGACCTTCAACAAGTACCCTCCTGGTGCGTCGAGTGGCTAAGAACAGGATAGACTGGAAGAAAAGTTTAGCTTGAGGACCTAACAAGAGGAAGAAGTAGGATATTGGCTAGTAGTATCTTATGGTATGTGAGGATTCCAAGCTATTCTCGGGGCTTGTAAGAATAATGATTGTTCATCTTCGGAATTCACTTATTGGTAAATCAAATGTTTTATTGAAAAACATATTTCAATATTGAAAATCCATTTGAAATTCAATTTTTAGGAGGCAAAATTATAGTGGATATTTTCAATATTTCTTTTAAATTAATAAAAAAGAGATAAAGACTTATAAAAAAGAATTAAAAAATACCTAACTACTTCGGTTTCACATTATTCATTTATTTCAACACACTTTTCTTTTGATCCCAACTGTTATTGGATATTATTATAATTGAATATATTTATTCTTCAATTCCTTCTTTTTGTGTAAATTCTTTAGCCACTAATTTGTCTTTATTCTTTGCAATTGTACCATTTGACATATGATTAGTTTTGAAGACTCACTTCACCTTAATGGGAATCTTCTTCTTAGGGACATCTTCCATCTACCAAGTCTGGTTTTTCTCAATACTTTTCAACTCATCTTCCATTTTTGAACTCCATTTTTATTAGATATTGCCTAATCAAAACTAACAAGTTCAACATTTTCCATAAGGGCTAGGAGTTGGACAAGGTTACCATTCTTATATATAGCACTGTCAGAAAAATCTGGTAGTCTTGGAGTCTTGAAGGAAACATCTTGTGCCTTATAGATCTGCTACTTACTGCATTTATTGCCTAATGAGTAGTAGTTGTCGTTGTAGAGTGACCTTCTTCCTAGTCAAATTCCATCCCTGAAGTTGTCTTAGAAATGAATTCACTCTAAGAATTTTCCTCGTTAACATGGACATCTCTGCTGAATCAAACTTGATTAGTCTTGAGATTGTACAACTTGTAGGAAGTCGTAGAAATGTAATCAACAAATATCGTTAGCCCACTTTTATCATCAAGTTTCCTTCTCCCTTGATCTGGTGTGTGCTTATAACATAAAGAACCAAAGATCTTCAAGTTTTTAACAGAAGGTTTAATAGCTGACCAAACTTCCTCTAGAACCATAGATCAAGCCTTTTGGTAGGGCATCTATTCAACATATAAATTGTTTTCATGGCTGTTTCTCCCTATAAACTATGAGGGAGCTTTTTTTTTCTTAAGCATGCTCCTAACAATAGTTTAATGTGAAATCTTTTCACCACGACTCTTCATGGAATTCGTGTGGTTGATGATTCTTTTGAAGAAATCTACTATCTTCTCATTACTTTCCATTTGCTTAAGTTGGTATTGGCCTTGCATAGTCTATAGATTCTCTTGAAGTTGCAGCTCCTGCCATCTTCTCAAAGTGTGCCTCATCAATACATTGATGAATCAAGAACATTGCCTTACAATCTTTCTTTTTGTCTTCTTTGTAGGTAGCCTTCTTTTCATCAGTTAGAGCTTTGCCTAGAGCTGGAAAACCTTCTTCCACGCTTTCTGCAACATCTTGATAACCCAAGATAACCTTGATTTGCACGCACCATCGACTCCATTTCTTCCCATTAAGAATAAGGAGATTTGTTGAGAACAAAGCATGTCACATTCTCAAACCTTGCTCTAGATACCAAGTTGTTAGAACAGAGAGTGTAGAGGAGAGAAAATGAACACACACAAACACACACACACAAACTTAAGCATATATATAGAAATGATGCTCTAATAAAGTGAGCATTCTATCTCATTGAATATGAATGAATCAATATTTATACAAGACCAGGAAACGGAAATAACTTCTACGTTGTTTGAATCACATCCTAACACATTTTCCATTATATTTTTTAATCATAATCATATTAGATAGCCATATCAAATATTGGATCTCCCTAATAAAACAAGCTTCAAATAACTTCTTGACTTCTTCTACCACTACCATTCTTTTTTACTTCTAACTTTCTTCTCCTTTTGGATTCATGGCCAAGTTGTGATACAATATATCAAGATTTATACCTAACATGAATTTAGTTGACAAAGCAAAAACACTAAAGTTTTCTCTTAAGAAATGCATAATCTACCCTTCCAAGCATATTTCATATTTAGGCTAATCTTGACCTTTTTTTTTCTCTTTTATCAACAATTCTATCAAGTTTTCCTCATTTCCATCTAAACTACCGCATAAAACTAGTATTTGCCTCCTTTAAGCAAAGTCAATTCTTTAATAAGCACACAATTTACCTCATTTATCTTTTCCTTGTTGAATTGGTAGTTTCCCCTAAACCAAATCCTTTTATGGTCATTGAAAATGATACCATGTTTGAGCATCTTCTCCCCTTATTTATAGTTCATTTGAGGTAGTTGAAGTAATTTTCTAGTGTTCGTGTTCTGCAACAAATATTTCTTTAACACTATTATCATTATTGGTTCAAAACCTAATTGGTATTTATTGTACTCGTATGATCGATAAGATTAATTGAGTTGGAAACACATGCCTTTATTTTTATGTGAGTTCCCTCATTCTTTATGAACCAACTACTTTGCTTGGACATTTTAATTATATTGGAAAAAACTCTTTGCATGAGGACTACTATGTATAAAAAAGACTACAAGCAATTGGTTAAAAAACCTTCTTCCGAAAACTAAATCAAATGAGCCTCTTATTATTGATTACCTTAAGATGCCTTGTTACTTAGTAAGTTCTGACTTATCTTGTTCATACAAAGTATTTATAATGCAAAATAGAAAAGGGGAAATTTGACGAGTGCATATAAGAAATGTCTTTACAAGTTTTCTTGTTTGTTTTAAATTCCTAAAAGATGTCAAGAAATTTTTATTGTATTATGAAAAGCCTATCCAACATATGGGGAATAACTCCTTAAAGGTTGTAATAATAAATGCCTAATAAATCTCATCTTATTTGTGTTTTCTTAATCATTTTATGTAAGATCCGGGAAAATTAAGTAAATAAATAAATATTTATTTAATAATTGTAAGGGAAGGAATCTATAAAGTAATTAATGCAGAGAATTATGACAAAAGGAGCAATATTAGCTTAAATGGTTGGACATGCTTGGTGCATTTGAGAGGGACTTGGGTTTAAGCCTTATGTATGTCATTAATGTTATGTTTTAATTATTTAATTTATTGTGGGTGCATATATGAACACGTAAGAAACATTAAGTAGAGCTGTCAAAATGGGTTGGAACCCGCAGATAAAAGGGTTACACAAGTGTTTTTTTATTAAGTTACGCTTTACATTTAGGTCATGTTAGGTTTGTTTTTAACCAACACATAAATAATTTGTATTTTTTATTTATTTTGGTTTGTATTTGGATTGTATTAAAGTTTATTTAGATTTTAATTAGAATTATAATTTAGTTTTGACTTAAAATAAAATACCTAAGGCAATTTTGGGCCAAGAAGGGACGTTGGGAGCACAATTGGAGCGAGAAATCCAGGTTAGGGGAGCTATCATTTCTTGTTTTAATGATATTATATGCAATTGCGTTATATATTGATGCATGAAAGTTTTCTCCTGAATCAAACTCTTGTATCGTCTAACTTCTTAATGTTGGTCGTATGTGGTCTTAGAGAGAGTATGCGTGTACTTGTCGTTTCCGTTACATTGAGTTCTCTTTGTGACCTAATCATTGTTATGATTATATGATTCTTTTATTTTTTGACTTGCCGAGATGTTTAGAGTTTTTCTCCTAAATGCGGCACAATTATCATCATTATTATTATTATTATTATTATTATTATTTTTATTATGATTACTATTATTATTATTATCAATTTTATTATTATTATTATTACTATTATTATAATTATTATTTATTATTATAATTATTACTATTATTATTATTATAATTTTTATTTTTATTTTTATTATTATTATTATTATTTATATATTATTATTACTAGTTATTATTATTTTTTATTATTATTAAATTTATAATTATTATTTTTTTATTACTATTTTATTTACTATTATTATTAATATTTTGTTATTATTTTTATTTTTATTATTTTTACTATTTTTATTATTATTACTATTATTATTATTTTATTTTACTATTATTATTAACATTTTATTTTATTATTATTATTATTATTATTCCTATTATTTTTATTTTTATTTTATTTTATTTTACTATTATTGTTATTATTATCATTTTTTAATTTTATTTATGATTTTATTATCATTATTATTTTTTTTTTTTATTGTTTTGTTTTT
>Ga0209589_1005462_pt1 | contig 21564 bp, 15 predicted proteins | sample CowpeawhiteBW_FD_187525 | JGI IMG/M metagenome (GOLD analysis project Ga0209589, IMG submission 187525) | Root nodule microbial communities of legume samples collected from California USA - Cow pea white BW (SPAdes) (version 2) | ecosystem: Host-associated > Plants > Roots > Nodule | place: USA... | reverse complement strand
GGGGGAGTAGCAGGAGGTCCTGGTCTATGATTCTGATCCATCATAGAGGTGATGGGATTTACCTTGAGAGTGGTTGGGTGAATACCCCTTGTGCCTAAAACTCTGCAGAGTTTAGGAACCATCTCAAATGCAAGTCACCAAGAGCTCCAATGCCACTTACATAATCCGGATATCGAGTCTAGAATGAGGTGTGGTGTTATGGTCAGGATTATTTGGATGATTTAATAGATTGTGTAATAAAAGTCTGTTTTTCTGCCTTAGTATGAAAATTGCATGATTTACTCTTTGTTCAAGTTAGCTTACCCTTCTAGTTTCTATTGTGTTCTATGCGTCTTCTACTTTTGCAATGATCGTCCTTATTGAATGTCGTGAGCAGATAAGAGTGCAGGCGAAGGTACAACCTTCCTAGACAGGCGTTGAAGGGGTTTCCAGGACGTTTTCCAGCAGTAGTAGTTACAAGTTTCTTCAGTAGATGCTTAGGGTGTTTTGTAACCCTTTAGTAGTGTATGGGCTGTATATGTTGATCAGCGTATGTATGGTTATTTTTGAGGATGACTGTATTATATTATACTGGTCTATGTCATCATCTACTTCTGAACTATTAAAATTTAAATGTTTTGTTTAATAGTTTAAAAACTATGAAAACAGGATGTTTCAATTTGGTATCAGAGCAGTGATTCCTTTAGGATCTGTAGGTGTGAGCTTGCTTAGCTTCTGTTGTGTGTTCCTCGTACCTGTCTACTAATTTGATGGTTCCTTCTTTGTGTGATTAGAGCTATGGCACCTAGACCTCCTCCACCTCCTGTTCCAAACCCAGATAATCCTCATTTGGTGGGAGCAATTGAGGCGATGATAGCAGCCATGCAGCAGCAGAATGCTTACATGGTGAATCAGCAAAATCTAGCCTTGCAACAGATGGAGTCTGCAAGACTAGCAGCAGAAGCGACTCAGCAAAGGCACTTGGAAGCCCTACATCAGATAGGGGAAACCGTTCAGCCGCTGGTTCTTCCCAAGCTTCACTGCCACGAGTGCAAGAGTGGAGTTTGGAGGATTTTCTACAACACCATCCATCCCGCTTTGATGGCAAAGTTAGCCCGGATGGAGCTGATCAGTGGATGCGGGACATGGAACGAATCTGTGATGCTAAGCGATGTCCTGTAGAGAACAGGCTTGCATACACCGAGTATCTTCTTGCTGGAGAAGTCGTGCATTAGTGGTCCAGCATGAAGATGATGTTGGAGGATAGCCATGAGACCATGGGTTGGGCCTTAGTTATCTCTATAGTGGTCCAGTCCTTTATTGGGCTTATGTGGACTTGGTTGGGCCCAGGTTTTAGGTCCAACACTTTTTTGTAATGGTTTAACTGATTTATTCTTAGTTAGAGTTGCGACATTACTAGTTATGATAGGTGTTTAAGGAGGTCGTGTAGTTAATCAACTTGGTTGTCATGTAGGTTTAGTTGATTCATTGTTTTACCGTTATCTGTTTAGCTGTGGACAATGTAGTATTCCTTTAAGCTTAGTGGTTATTTGCAATTTAGTGACCTTTAGGGTTGGAGACTTTCCTAAGATGGCAGACAAGCTGAATATTATGATATAGCGATTAACTCGGGTATTGTGGTATGTAACGGTCAATCTGGCCACTATGGTACAAAAAGAGTACATAATAAAGAGCAAGGAATGTGTTTGATTTAGTAAATTGAGAAAAATAAGAATATACGAAGAACTTGTTTGATTTTAAATTTAAAAGAGAAATGCATCTATTATAAAAGAAATTGTGTGAACCAAAACACGAAACTTCTTCTAACCTAAACTAAAACACAGACATTCTTCTCAAGCCCATTTAGCTATGAGAGACATCAGACCAGCTCCAAGCAGAAGAGAAACATTGGCCCCTAAACGAAGCCTACCACTTTGTTGCATCCTTTGATTCAAGAAATCTGCGGCAAGAAGATCAACAAGTGCCATGTAGATTAAGATCCCCGCCGAAGCTGCGTTAAATACTCCTTCCACAATAAGAGCAGTTGGACTGTTTTCATCATAAACACTTGTGATATTTATGCCAATCGCAATCCCCATTGGAGTGGTTAATGCAAAGAATATTCCCATCGTTATAACATAAATCCTCTTAAAATTTGCCTACAATAATTCATAGAAAGCGACCATTAATTAGTATGAGACAAAACAATAGAACAAGTTTGAAAATCCTAACGAATCCTATTTTTGTTCCATATACCAACCCAACAACATGGTTCCAGTAACAAACCACTTCACACAAACATTTTCGATCCTCGTCACTTGTACATTCGATTGAAGGTTGATTTGGTTGGATGATGTGTCACCAGTTAATTTTTTGTTTTCTTGAAGGTTGTTATATATATATATATATATATATATATATATATATATATATATATATATATATATATTTATATAGTTATATATTTAGATTAAATCAGCCAAGAAGTACCTGAGATATACAGCTTCCAAGTCCCATGCCTTCAAAGAATTGATGAAAAGTCAATGCGGCTACCAGTGGTCTTATCGTGTTAGGACTCTCGGAAGCTCCCAACGAAACTCCAATGATGATAGAGTGAACAATAATTCCCAACTCCAACACCTGCAACAAATTCAAAATCCGCAACCCCAAACCATTATCAAAGCAAGAAACCTAAAATGAAATGATAACAGCAAATGAAACCTATGAAACAAAAAAACATTTTACGAAGCTTTCAATTCAGAATTTAGTTGATATCAAGAAGTGATGAATACCTGTGATATGACCTGATGACGAAGAGATTGGGATGAATGATCATCATATTGAACAGAGCCATGTGAATGGCCATGAGTTGCATGCGTGTGAAGATGCATGTGCCCTCGCTCTTGCTCCACATCCCCACTCTCATTCTGTATTTCCTTTGACTGGTGCTCCTGAAAATAAGCAGTGGCATAAGTATCCACCATGAGAGTCCCCATGGCAGTGCACATTGCCACAAACCCAGTGAAGGGAAAGTCTCCCCATGGATGCTCCTTGAGACAAGGTGAGGTCAGATTTTCAAAAGCATCGGGTAACACGTGGATGAATGCAGTAGCCAAAATCACGCCCGCAGCAAAAGCCTTTATCATGAAGAAAATATCCTTCTCAGGACTCAATGCAGGTATCACTTTGCCTAGAAGGGGAATACACAACCCAATTGCACTCGCAATTAGAATCGATATCAAAGCTATTATCTTGTACCTCATAGCTTTTACTCTATCATGATCTTCGTCTTCTTTGTCACACGTGCATTCTGCTGTAACTAGGGTCGGAAGGACAACCAATAAAATCAACATAAAAGACCAAAACAAAAGCTGATCGTTTCCCTTGAATCTACCCATGGTAGAAAAATGTTGAACAGACAGAAATAGAGGGAAGAATAGAGTGAAGTGTGAAAAACAAAAACATACACGTACACCTTCTTCTGGTATTTCTTTCTATCTCTCTCGAGTTCTAATATATGAAGATAGATATTTTTGAGGTACACGAATCATTTTAGGAGAAAAGTGATGGAGAATGATATAAATAGAGAACAGTAACGTAGAATTTATAATTAATGTATCATTTCCACCATTTACACCGTAGATAGATAAAGAATGATATAAATAGTGAAGCATATCATCAAATGTCGACATAAATATGTTGCAACCAATGGAAAAGGAGTTTAAGGAGTGTAAATGTGGAGAGTCCAAGAGAAGTGTGTCCATTGTATGAAAATTAGATTGCAATGTGTTAAAAAGAAGAATAAAAAAGGTAGAGTCAAGTCAAAGTTCCGAAATGTAAGACCTACTTCACACAGAAAAAGGCAGAATAAACTCATAAAAAACAAAGTAAAGATGTAACAAATATCAAAGCAGAAAATATGAATCCTCTGTCCCGTAAACCATGCATAGTAATTGAAAAATAGATCCTTAATCTTGATTTATTTTTTATTCTTTGACTCGATTTTTTTTTCATCTTTTATAAATAAAGTAATTACTAATTCACCTTTTTCTTCTTAAATTTAAATAGTTAATTTTTATATCCCGAGTTTTTGTTTCAGATTATAAGTGAATAAAAAATAATATAACAGAAAGCAACCACTTTACACAATAATATAGAATAAATTAATCTAATACTGTTAATGTGAGTGTATACTTTACCAAAATGTATTATATTACACACTATCCATTAGAAATCAATTTTTGAAATAAAAAATAGTTAGTGACTAATCAAGACTAACTTACAAAGTTAAAAATTATTGGTTACTAAAATAGTCACTATTATAAATAAAAAAGTATAATTGTTCACTAATTGATTAGAGACTAATTTAGAAACTAACTCATTTTGGTAACCAAACCCTAGGTAGCTAATTTTTAGTGACCAATTTCCTTTGGTAACCAATGTAAGACACATTTTTTCTGTCCTTAATATTTAAGAGTCTAGCCTCATCTGTTGGACCTACGGGCCAGCCTATAGGGTGACTCAAAGACTCCCTTTCAGCCTCTTTGTTTTCCATTTTGTTCACTTTGCAAAAACAACCCCTTTTCTCAGTTATCTTTTCCCCAATAGAGCTCTGCTAGGGTTTGGATATTTGTAGGTATTGTTGCCTATATAATATCTTGCTATATGAGCAAGCTTTTGGTGAACTATCAAACTATTACTTTATGTTTTGTTAATGGCATCGTGGTGTGCCTTAGTTCCTCTTCGAGTATATTTTGGATGAATGTAATGGTTGATACATATATACTTCATTGTGTGGCTCTTTATATTATATTGTATGTGATATTTCATTTAATTAAGTTTATTTATTAAGTGGGATGTTACAGCCAAAACCATGGTAGCTAATTTTAAAGACTAATTTAGTGACCAATTATATTGTTTTATTCATAATAGTGACTATTTTAGTAACTAATAATTTTTAGTTTCGTAAATTGATATCTAAATTGGTCACTATAGTTACTAATAATTATTGATCACTAAAATTTGTCACTATTTAAAAATTTTCTTGTAGTGTATTTTTTTCACCAATATCACTATTTGTTTTCCTACTAGAAATATCAATTTTGTACTAAGTATAATGATAACAATTTACATTACATACACTAGAGTAAACTAATAATTTAGACAATTCAAACATGATATACCAATGTTAAATATATATTATGTGGTGTTTTTATTAGTTAATATTGTGTTCTTTAGGATTTGTTTTAGTTAATTAGTATATTTATATTAGATTCTTCTATTTTACTATTTGTTTTCTCAAGAATTAGTAATAGAATGGTTTAAGCATACTTTTTAGTATTGCACTAATGTAATTAAGGATTTTGGCACCGATTATTTTGAACATTGTTCTTCGATTCAACAATTGAAGCATATCCAAGGATTGTTAAAAAGATGGACTTTTGGCTTTGGTTTTGAACCGAAACCTAAACTTCCATATTATGCTTCAGTTTTTGAAGAAATCGAAGCATGAAACAATAAAGAAATAATTTAAAATAAAATAGAAAGGAATAAGCTTTCGGTTACTAAAAGAACCAAACCTATTGTCCTTCTAATTTTAAAATTAATTTAATTTTAAAGGGAGATTAGGCTTCAGTTTTCCAAATAACCGAAACCTAATCCTCATAAAATTAAATTATTTTTAAAATCAAAAAGGGATTAGGGTTTAGTTATTACCAAAGTGAAAGCTTATTCCCCTTTTTATGCTTCGCTTTTGGCAATAACTGAAGGCTATAATGTAGACATTTCTTTTAAATATTTTTTCTTTCTTTCTAGGTATCAAACCTACATACAAAAAGAAAACAACCATAACCAAGAAACATAATTTATATACAATAATATATAAATTAAAATTTATATCATTGCACTTTAAATAATTTACAAGTAAATGTTTCACATATTATTGTACATTTCTTTTATATATCTTGCACTTTTCTTCAAGTTTTCTATACTCACTACGAGACAATATGTGTGGGTTTTTATTTTGAGCGCTTATTCCTTGGGTTTTTTCCTATCACCTTGTAACATATAAGATCAATTTTAAGAATTAGTTCAACCTGTAAAAAATTATCAATGCCTTGGACCATATATCATCATAGACAACATCATGTACATTGTCTTCATGCATAGTCCAACAACTAAGTTGTAAATTAATAATATAACAGGCCAACAACTAGGATGATACCCAAATTACCAAATGGATTCATTCCATATGTAGCTAAACCAATTGAAGATTTGATAACCCACACTTCGGACATTTTTTCAAACCTTCAAATTCTTTCTTGTACAATATGAAATCATTCGACATGCATGTATGCTTTTATACTCCAAACCCATCAGACAAAGAATTTTCTTGGCCTTATAATTACGAGCAAGTAGCGTATTTGCATCTGAAAGCATTTCATTTAACAACACTAGCAATTCTGTGAAACTCTTATGGTCCACCCATTGGTCGCCTTAAAATACATGAGCCTTAACATCATTAACAATTGTGTTGACTTAGTTGAACCGACATACCACAGAGTCTCCCCATCAGTAGACATCATCTCATACACATGTGTTTAAGCAAAAGCTTTTGAGCCAACATCGCGAATCATCTCCTATAATCGATCTTCTTCTAGTTGATCTTCCATGTTGTATAACTTCGAAGGAAACCATCACAAATGTGTTCCCTTATTTTGGTTGCATTCAACTTTCTCTCATTCAAACAATCGACACAAGGACATGTAAAAATCACTTCATCACCACCTTTATCCTCATTAAGTTGCACAAATTGTATAAATTCTTCAACTCCTCTCTCATACTCAACATTGATGCATGGTGAATTATATATATATATATATATATATATATATATATATATATATATATATATATATGTGTGTGTGTGTGTGTGTGTGTGTGCAATTGTGTGAATAATTTCAGTCATCTTTAAGCTTGTTGAAAATTAATGCAGTAGGTTAATTTTGGACTTTGGTTGATATGTTTCCCTTTACACTTCAAGAAAAATACTAATTTACAAGAAAAATCAATGAGGAAAAATATTTCTCACTAATTTCTTATTGTTTAGCGAGGGATCAACAACAACAAAAAATTCGTAGCTAATTTGCGAGACAATTAGCAAGAAAAAATATTTCTCACTAATTTCTCGTTATTTTGTAGATAATTTACGAGGAAAATTAGCTAGAGAAATTATTGCTCACTAATTTCGTATTATTTAGTGAGGGACCAATGACAAAAAAGTTTCTTAGCTAATTTGCAAGGGAAATTAAGAAGGAAAATTATTCCTCACTATTTAGCGAGGGATCAACGTCAAAAAAGTTTCGTAGCTAATTTCAAAAATTGCTTTTGAAGCATTGAACTTGAAAGTTGTGAATTTTTGTCTTAATGATTATTTCGTTGCTACTGTTATTTTTTAAGATCTTTACTATATAATTATGTAATCATTATGATTTTCTATTTGTATTTGATTTTTAGGGCATCTGATTTTGCATATTGAGCCATTTCTTTGGTGGGTATTTTTCTTTCATGTTACAATAGAATATAATGCATTACTTCTTTGGTGGCAATTTTCAACATAATTTGTCTACTTATATTATCATTTGTTGAAGGTTTCACAAGAATTTGGATTGGTTTGACCATTTATATGGCAATTCCCCAAATGTAGGATATCATTAGAACACACTTTAAAATTCCATATTCTAAACCTCAAATACTTCTCTATACCAAATCACAAAGTAATGAATACAAAGATAGCTCCCTTTATACCAAAAACCCAACCTTTTTTTTACCACAAGGATAAACATTTCTTATCTCATATCGAAGACATTAATCACATAAAAAATAATCGTAAATACAAGGTGTACCTCCCCTTTACTAGAATTCATGCACCAAGACCATTCCCTTTGCTCTTTACTTCCTAACCAAACTCTGCTCTTTTCTCTCACTAACTCATGTTGACTCACCTCCCCTCATAACCCCAATTTTTAACTTAGAAGAAAATCCTTTTGTTTTCCTTTGACCAACAATGTTGAAAACCAAAAATAAATTGTTTTTTGGACTACACGATCTGCTCTTTTCTCTCACTAACTCATGTTGACTCAACTCCTTTCATAAGCCCAATTTTTAACTTAGAAGAAAATCCTTTTGTTTCCTTTGACAAACAATGTTGAATACCAAAAATAAATTGCTCTTTTCTCTCACTAACTCATGTTGACTCACCTCCTTTCATAACCCAATTTTTAACTTAGAAGAAAATCCTTTTATTTTCCTTTGACAAACAATGTTGAATACCAAAAATAAATGTTTTGGGTTGCACGATTTTTGATCCAACCTTTTTCTCTCCCAACTCAACTCCTACAACAAGACAGTTGTCTTTGCATAAATATTTTGGACTGCACTTCTGCCTTTTTTTAATCTAGCCAAGGTTCAAACTCACCACCTCCAAGTTCAAACCTAACACTCCAAACCATATCAACTACCACATTTTTCTTATCAACCACATGTACAACAACATACAATAACATCCACACATTTAATGCATTCGAGAAAATAATATTATAATCATATCAATTGTATTATGAATAATTTATAAAAATACAAATTACACCAAGGGACAATATTTAAATATAAACACACCAAATTCACACATCAGGAATCGAACCCTTAACCACCTACACATGACAAGTTTCTAACCAATTATGCTACTACTCACTTTTGTAGAATTATTTATTTATTAATTTTAATAATACTCCTCGCGTTTAATGACCAACTAGAAAATATAATTACTTTTCCTCGGTCTTACACAATTGCCTATTGATTTGGTACTACCCTCGCCTTGGTTGAAACCAGGGGATTTGTGATTCCCTCCCATGGACTCGCTTCAAATACTGAATTATGTAGAGTAATAGAAAACACTAACAATTATCCACATAAATTGAAAGTTTACATTAATTCTTTGAGGGTTACCCTTTTCTTCGTCCTCTCACGAAGTGTATGAAGGAAGGTGAAGTTAAAGAAGATCTTTAAGGGAGAATCTAAGAGTTTTCACGATGAAAGGGTCTAGCTTCAAGATAAGGGTTGATGGTGACAATTTCTAGTGAGGATGATAATGAGGTTGGCGGTTAGGGTTGACGATGAAGGTTTGTGAGAGGGTTTAGTGAGCCTCAACGAGCGTTCCCGTGAACAATGAGGTTCAACGGCATTTAAGGGTTGAGATGGTTTCAATACAATAGAGGTAAAAGAGCTTCGATACAATATGAGTGTCTTTGAAAATGAGAAGATTTTGCGAAAAGAACGACTTACAAATGAGAGGGAAAATGAAAAAATAGAAAAAATAACTTTGAGCAAAATGAAAAACACTTTAAGCCTTGATACCACTGAGTCACTCTAATAAGAAAGGTAAATGGAAAGTAAGGTTAATTTTTTTTATATTAATATTAAATTTATCTGTGTTTTACTAATCTTATATTTATTTTGAACTACATTCTTTTATAGCAATAAACCGACTCTATTTATTTTATTTTGTATATATATTTATTATTTAATTTATTTATTTTTATATTTTATATATCTACACTACAATTCACTTCTAGTTTTTATTATAATTTATATATTTTGTCATTTAACTTATTTTCCATTTCGTACCAGTATATTTTAATTTACTTACTTTCCCTTAAGTATGACACTAAAAGACATTTTTATTAACCGTGTATTTAACAATTTAATTCACTACAAGAAATTTTAATTTTAAAAGGGGTTATTTAAGAGAGGTTATGCTAACCTCCGGGAAGTAACGTGCATATCTGAGGTTTTCTAAACCCCTGACAACTAACAAGGGTTTTTTTTATCAAACCCCAATTAGAGTAAGTGGTATTTTAATTTCAACTTATTCTTTCTCCCACTTAATAGGTTTATGCTTATTTGTTCAGTTTTCCTCTTTCATCTTTTTTGGCGTTTCGTATTTCTTCCTTTGTCTCTTTCATCTTCAACCTTCTTCGCTCTCTGCCATTCATGTTGGAGTCTCTTGTCAAGCGCTCATCGGTGGGGCTAAGATAATGTTAGTAGGGTTCACATTGTTGATGCTCTGCGAATCTGTGATGCCACGCGTTCTAGGGATTTCATCGAGTTTATGTTGATGCCATGCATTCTCTGTTATGGAGCGTTCTATTCTCTATTTTGTCTCGCGATGTAAGAATTTTCCTGGTAAGGATCCTCGTTTCGATGGTGTAACAAATTTTGAAATCAGTGTGGTGTATTAGGTTCGAATGATTAAAAATTATATTTTATTTTAGGTTTTTTCAATTAATCCTTTCTTGTCATTCTCTCAAGTCTAACTTTAACCTACATTGATGTTATTGAAACAGTGGTCTGGAAGGTACATGCTCGGTGTTGCTCAAGGATTGTATTATCTACACAAGGGATTAGATATTTAGGTACATTGTAGTTGAGACATGTTTCACATTTGTAATTGATTATCCTTTTAGTTGTTTTAATCTTGTCTTAATTGAACATTGTAGTTGTTTTAATTGTTTATAATCTTGTCTTGTTTTAATTTTGTTTTTATTGGAAGGTTATCTGTCGAGATTTCAAATCTAGAAATGTGTTACTGGACAAGCAATTTCATCCCAAATTTTCAGATTTTGGTTTTGTAAGGGAGGGTGCAATAAGTGATAAAAATCATGTATCTACTACGATAAGTTGAAGTCCTATAATTTTTACTTGCTACCATACATGCAATTATTAGTTCATCTAAAATCTTGTCACTATGCAGTGAAACATGACATTTTCAATCCTATCTCTTGCTTGAGCCTTATTTAGTAAACATGGCATTTTCAATCCTATCTTTTGCTTCAGCCTTATTTAGTAAAACTTTAGTTGGATTTGTTTTAGGCAATTAATGTAACAAAAGGTAAAAGTAGTAGTTTCTCCAATTAACAAAAATGTTGGCACTATACCAATAATCGAAATGAGATAGGGAAGCACAATAGCTACTTCTATCATTTTGTCATGGTATTAAAGAAAATTAGTGAATTGTGATGAGTCTCCTGTTTTTCAACCTATGTTTGACATTGGTTGTGATATTCCTATTCACTTATGTAGAAGGATTTCTTCCGTGTAATTATATGCCTTGCAAATATAGTTCATTTTTATTGATAACTGTGTGTTGTCCCAGGACATCAATTTTTTTGGGGAAGGGGATGATACCTCTTTCCAAGGAAAGGGAAGTATTTGGGTTGAAACAAAACTTACTAACATATACTTTACCCTAGGAAGAGACAATTGTATTATTCAAAACCTATGACCTCTCAAAATGTAAAATTTGTCATAATACATGAACAACACCAACTCCTGGGGGATTTCCTTTATATAGTTTGAATCCCAACTCAAGTGTTGATTACCTTGTCATACGAATACGTCCTTTTGAATCTATAGTTTATTTTTATCCTCTTACTTTTATAATCTCGTAATACTTATGAAGCTGAAAGAAGTCGGGATGAGTGATTGATGAAAAATTGAATTAAGATAGGAAATTATTTTATTTGTGTGCAGGGAGTGTATTGAGTGGTGGTGGTAGCGAGCCCCTTCCAAAGGCTACTGCCGAAGATTGGGTTTATATGATAAATGAATTTCATAAAGGAACTTTGGAGAGTAGATTGGGTATACCAATGATCTATGGTATTGATGTTGTTCATGGACACAATAATGTCTACAATGCAACCATATTTCCCCATAATGTTGGTCTTGGATGTACCAGGCAAGTTCAAGATTTATTATCATTTATTTTCTTGGTTTGTGCCATATGAACAAGATTTGATAACTAATAGACCTTTTCATTTCTAATTTGATAATTGACATAGTCACCTGAACCATTTCTGTAGGTATGCAGTCAATTTTGTATGTTTAAAACATAGGTTGTTCCATTCTAATAATCTTTGATGAATAGGGATCCAGATCTGGCAGAAAGGATTGGTGCTACTACTGCTCTTGAAGTCAGAGCTACAGGGATTCCTTATGTTTTTGCTCCATGCATAGCGGTAAATAGAAAAGAGTGTAATGATAAGCTTTTAAAAAATTTCTTATTATACAGGTTTGAGGTTGTCAAATGTGTACCTTTTTCTTTGATGATGTTACTGATTACTCCTGAAACATTGATTATAGGTTTGTAGAGATCCAAGATGGGGTCGGTGTTATAAAAGCTATAGCGAGGATGCTAAAATTGTGCAAGAAATGACAACAATCATACCTGGTCTACAAGGAAGTATCCCTGCCAATTCCAGAAAGGGATTTCCATATGGTGGTGGCAAGTATGTATTCATTATTTAAAGCATTTTTTGAAATAAGATTGCATTTCATTATTTTTATTTCAGGCATATTTTGGACTTATTTTCAATAATTTACACCAGGGACGTGATATGGATGATAAATTTACATATAATTCATGGATCTTTATTGATTTTAGTAAATCTAAACTTTAATCTAGTTTATAATTTGAAAGATTCTTATGCATTTTAATTAAAGTGTGAAAAAAGTAACACTATTCCTCTGTATTAGCAATTTGTTGATATGTTGTATGCTTGTGATTCATCGTCTTGGTAACTATTACATATTATTTTAGTGAATTGTGAATTGATTATTACATTTACAATATAGTAACTACAATTTTACTAATTATTTACTCTAATTAATCTATAAAAGCAATGTTTATAGTATAAGATGTAAATCCAATAAAGTAAATAGTTTCCACTATTTTTTTTGATTTCTCAATCCCTCATGTCTTAATTGTTCCAAATATTTTTTACAGGTTTTGCTAATGTTTCATCTAATGCGGTTCTTTTGATGAAGTGATTATGGTTGTTCCTCTTGTTGAATTTGAAGCAAGGGAAGCCATAACTAATGGCTAATTTAATCAATTTATTTATGCAGCAAATATTGCATTCGCTTCTATGCTCTGTCCTCAAACTATCTATATTCTGATGACTTCCGATGCAAAGTTTAGCTTCTCATTTATGTGCTTTTATTATACGTATGTATTTTCAAGGGATGTGAAACAATTCTACACTATGAATCTATGAAAACTCATGTTAATGATTTTTTAATGTTGTAAATGTAAATAAAATAATTATAACTAATATTTTTGTATATTGAGCGGGTGCTCTTTAATTATATTGTAAGTGTATATATATGCTTTAATGCTTTAATTAATAGTTTATTTCTTTAGATTTCTTGCGTATTATTTTCCCCTAGATATGCCTACCAAAGAAAGATATACAAAAGTTGGTAGAAAGAAGTTTAATTTTCATATGTAATTCATGCAAATATTGTGAGGCAAGATCACTACTGTGATATTGCTATGAAATATTGTTATTTAATACTTTAGGCAGTAGTGGGGGTTTCAAAAAACCCCAAGTAGTAGTGGGGGTTTCCAAAAACCCCAAGCAGTAGTGGGGGTTTTGAAAAATCCCAAGCAATAGCAGGGGTTTTGAAAAACCTCAAGCAATAGTGGGGGTTTTGGAAAACCTCAAGCAGTAGCAGAGGTTCAAAAACCCCAGGTAAGTTGCACTTTACCAGGGGTTGCTAAAAACCCCAGTAATCACTTAGCCACGCTGGCTCTTCCAGGAGAATGGCAAACCCCTGGTAAACCCATTAGTGGGGGTTAAAACCCTCACAAACGTCAAATATAACCTCCACTAAAAATAATTATTTTTGTAGTGATTACACTCTTATAATATAAAAAATAATTGTTGATTATTTTCAATGCTTCAAATTTTATATCATTTAAATATTTTTATTTAAATAATGTGAATGCTCCGTGACTTTGAATTTTGGATTATTTTTGAAAAAAAAAATCAAATTTGCTTAGGATGATTTAGGTGGGGGTATGGTATTTTTATGACAACAATGTCAAATATGCTGCACACTACACTCTATATTTCATTCGCTGCTACTTTCAAATTGGTTGAGCATTGAGGTGAGGTTTGAATTCACTGCACACTCCATATTACAATGCGACAACACGGCTTTCAAATTGGTTTGCGATATGGGTGAAATTTCAAATTTGTTGCACACTCATGCTGCACAGCGATTTCATGGTTTGTGATTTTTTCATGTTTCTCTCTTTCAGAATTGTTTTTTCTCCCTTTCTTCTAGCTTATTTCTCTTTAGTTTAAAATTTAAGGTTCCTTGTCATCGTCATTCTCCCTTCCTTCAAATTTCAGGTATAATTTTCAATTATACTTTGATTTTCTTATTCTATTGATTTTCCTTATTATTCCACCGAAACCCTAACCTGTATTTAGTTTGATTTTTTTTTGTTGGATTGTGTTTATGGCTTTTGTTAAGAGCCTTTCTTATGGTTATTGAAAGGAAATTTTATATAGAAAGAGCTTTGTTGCATTTTCCGAGGCTACACCCACCTTTCTGAATACGGTTTTGGACGAGCTTCCCACGAGTTCCAACTAGGAAGCTTGTTAAAAGTTTTGTGTCAACTCATCCTCGGACCGACTTACGTGGTAAGTTTTCATGTGTTACAGAAGTGATGTCGTAATTCAAAGAGAAACACGGTAAAAAAAGTGTCCTCAGAAGTCCGAGGAATAAAATGCTGACAGAAAGTGAATAAGTGCCAAAAATAAGTAAAATTTTATAGAGAATTCTAGTACTTCTTTTTGTAAATTGTTTATATTTGATATTGATTTTCCCTAATATAAGAAATACGAATTTCAATCATATATTTTCAAGTTTTTACTTAAAGAAAATCATTTGATTTCTACTTTGTGTATTCTTCAAGTAAATTAAAGTAGAAGAAGGAAAGAACTTAATAAGATTAAACGAGAAATCAAGAAATTTCTACCATAATTCGCTCAAACCAAAATAATCTCGCCAAACCGAGAACTCTTGCCGTCATTCTCGCCTAAGCGAGAAAGACCATGCTTGAGTGAGAATTCGTGTAGTGGGCAACCAAGTTTGGGCATCATTCTCGTTTCAGTGAGAATAATGTAGCTTGTAAGACCTGGAAAATTAAATAAATCAATAAATATTTATTTAATATAAATGCAGGTAATGAGATCTTTATAGAATTTGATGCGAAGAGTTATGACAATGAATAGTACTAGCTCAAGTGGTTAAGAGTACGTGGCTATAATGAGTGGACTTGGGTTTGAGTCTTGTGTATGTCATTAGTGTGTTAATTTAATTGTTTCCATTAGTGCAGAATCGCGTTTTTACATTGCCTTATAGGCCTCTCGGTTATTGCGGAACCGAAGCCTATAAGGATGCGGTGACATTTTTGAAATTTTTCGAACTTTTTTGCCTCGGGTCCCAATCTAGTCGAAGCCTATAAGGGCTTTTATGCTTCGATATCACTCAATCTAGGCCTATAACGCGTCAGAGTTCCCCAAATTTTCAAAATTGTCACTAACAACAGAGGCTTTGGCCTTAGGTGGAATAGGACAGAGGCCTATTCCACTTTATGCATCGGTTATTTATTGAACCGAGGCCATATCCCTTATTTAGGGTCCCAAATTCGCGAACCTAGCATTGTTCATCTTCGTCCCAAACTCGAAGTTGTTATTCCTTTCTGCATGAACTCCACCACACTCTGTCGCATATTGCGCCACCGTCCACCACAACCACCACTATGCTCCGACGAAGGTTGTCACTACTTCGTGCCACTTTGCTGCGGCGTTGTGGTTGTGCATCAATGGTGCAGGAAGGTGGATTCGTTCCAGCGAGTTCGTGTTCGTGGCGGAGAAGAATGAGGTCCTACGCAATTCAGGGGTTGTTGTCGGAATGGTCTGATGTTGTTGCTCCGATGAAGGTTCAAAGTGCTACTATGGAGGAACTCTGGTTCGTTCCAGCGCCTCACTCGTGCTTTGGGTTTCATGTTGGTGGCAGATGACTCGCGTTCTTCTGTTTATGGTGTACAGGTGGTTTAGGCACAATAGATTGAGTTCAAACCTTGGGTGCTAATAAAGAGTGCTACCACTGAGTTTTGATCTTTCTCAAGCTTTGTGTGTGTGCCTGGTGGTTTTCCAATTCTGCAAGAGGATTCTTGTTGTGCTGTTGTGATTCTTGTGTGATTTAAGAGTCTTTTGTGTGTGTTTTTGCTTATTTTGAAAGTGTAAGATTGTAAACTATGTAAATCTTTTGAAATAGTGCAAACTCAAGCTCGGGTTGCCTTTACAAATTGGATGTAGCTTAGGTTTGAGTGAACCAGTATGAAAATCTTGTACTCTAATATTTTCTCTAACCCTTCTCTCTTGCATTATAATTTAAAGTTTAAAGAACATGGATTTAAACAATCTTTTTCATATTCTTGAGTGTTTTGGTGGCATCTACTGCATTGAGCATGTTTGTATAATCAATTAGAACTTGTCTTGCTTGATCTTTTACATTGATCTTGTTCTAAATCACAAATTTGCATTTCTGTATTTTTCTCAGTATTTTAGTCGATTATTTTTCTAATTCAATCGATCGATTATACCAGTACAATATATGTCTAGTAAAATCAATCGACTAACTCTATTTTTTGATCGGTTGAAAGTATATTGTAACGTCTCTACTAGAAATTACTTAATTTAAGTAAATAATAACAAGATATTTAATACTGAAAACCAAACATCAAAGTTTTAGTAATCTCAAACGAGGGAAATTTTAAATATTCTTCAACGCGCTATAATTTAAATAGAAGTAAAGTAATAAAGTTGTTACAAGTTTCCAAAATCTGACAAAATAGTAGAAAACAAAATAAAATTCCTAGATCAAAGTTCCCAAGCTAGCCCTCTCTCTGTCTCTACGCATCAACATCATCACCTGGAATATCATCTGCTCCTGTGTGATAAGTCACATGATCATCGCCAAACACAAACAGAAAGGGTGAGCTCTAAAATAATTAATATATAATTTAATATAAACAAGATAAACCCAACTATTTTATTCTAGTTAGTTCTTGGCCAAGACCTTAATACCCCAAGGGTTTTCAACCTTCAATTCACACAATTAAGTGACCATGGACTCAAGATATGTGATGCTCACACGAACATGCCCACTCGTGGGCCTACCTCTATGAACCTCCCCACTCGTAGTCCTGCCTCTATGAACCTCCCCGCTCGTAGTCCAACTCTATGGACCTCCCCGCTCGTAGTCCAACACATGTGATCCACTAGCTACGAACGTCCTCGTTTGCAGCATCTCTCAAGTGTGAACACGGAACATACGAACGTCCCCGCTCGTATCCCCACACGAGAGTATCAAGATATGAACCTCCCCGCTCATATCAAACCGTGTTCACCACCATCCATGAACCTACTCGCTTATTGCATAGAATCTAATGATCCAAGTATCGCATCATTGCGTACAAACGACACATGTAACCACTGCCTCCAACGCTATTGCCTGGCACTGCCTAAGCGCCGCCAGGGGAAAATCCTGCGCAAACTGCCTGGTGGGACATCCCCGTTGCCAGGTGCTTGGCTTCAATCAGACCCATTGTCTTAGAGTCTATTGCCTGGCAAGTTACTCCTTACCCCCAGGCGCCACTCGTTCCAAGGATCCTCTGGTGGTCCTATTGCCTGGCGGTAGTGTTTTTGGCACCTAAAACATACTACATTTCACTATGAAATGTCCTCACACCTTCACCCTTAATTCTAAATCAATGCCTAACTCTATATACAATGCCTTCTCACGTGTAATTCCATTCTTTAACTTGATTACACAACTCCTTATTGAACTCATATTACTCATTAGTCACTCTAGCCTACACAATGCCTTAGTCAAAAGTATTTCCTCATCCAACAACTGTTGACATCATTTTGCCACAACATACCTTTACCACAACTTTAGGATTCCCATATAATAGCCAATTAATACATCCCAAATCACCCATTTTATCCATCCTAGTGAACTTACTCTAACTAAGAATTAGAAATCAGCCGCCATCCTAGATTATATAAGACTCGTACCATAATAATTCCTTACCTTCTTCTCTACCACTAAATTCCACTCATTTCCAAATCCTATACTTAACCAATTTAATATATTCTTTCACCATTCAATTATTATTCATTGACTTAGGAAACTCCATAATCACCGAACCCACCATTTCAATTTAGTTATTCTCTTTTTCCACTGTTCCATTATTTCAGATTAATGATCACCATCAAAGGTTCATTACCTATTTTGACATCAATTCATCCCAAGTACACCCTCACATCCAATACATTACGTATATCATCACTAACCCACTGACTCTTTACTTTTCTCATTTGGTCACACTAAATTTGCTATCCACTCAATTCACTAGCAACCTCTCACGCAGCTAAACGACCAAAATTTCCAAAACAGTACTGGTGCACCACTATCGCCTGACGGCCAATACAATGATGTCAGGTGGCACATCAGTACCAGGGTAAAAAAAAACAGGTTTCCTATGCTTGTGAAACCCATTTTTTTCACCTTTCGAATTCAGTGAATCTCCACACACCTATATTTCACATTTACTTAAATTCCTGTCATGTACTCAACTCATAACGTTATACCATTTCAACTGAATCGTAATTGGCGCCTATTTCCCAAAATTCAGAATCATTCACCCATTTAAGTGAAATCTCCAAGACTATATCCCCAATTGAAGTCACAAGAACCCCGAGCGACAACAACAATTTAAAATTTAAACACTTACATAGGCACAGTATTATGACTGGAAAATCAAAGCATCATAAAATCCGCCGAAATACAACGAAACATATACAATCACATCGCGTCGCCTAGCGGTCACACCTCGCTGCCAGGCAGTTAATGATAGAACCCAGAAACTGGGTTAAAGCTGATGTGTTGCCTAGCGGCATACTCATGCCCGCCAGGCGGTTTCTGGGAGAAAGTCCAAAAACTTATGAAAAATAGCGCAACCAGAGGGAGTTTTCATGCAATTAAGGTCATAACAAGGCAACATGTATTATATACAAAAGCAACTCCCCTTACCTGGATTCCCTACTCAAATTTCGAGTTTGGCGTGTGTCCTTAATCCAAAACTTTCGTAGCCTTTGCTTCCACTCCAACAATGGTTGCCAGCCTCAACTCTCCCTCCTTTAGGTGCTCGAAGTTAGCTCTTTTCACAGTTGCACTTAGCCTCTTTGTTTGCTATCAAAAATTTCCCTTTTCCTACCCTGATCACCTCTTAATTAATTTAATTCATAAAACAAACAAAAATGTTTAATTATATATGTTAATGGTCATCAATTCCCATTACCCTGATGCTTTCTCAGACCCTTTGGCTACTCACTCTGAGTGCTAGGGTTTGCTGACCCTTCTCATTCATGCCAAAAAGAAATTTGGAAAAAAGAAAGCTAAATTCGTTCTTAGCAAGGTTTAAACACATAACCACTCAATTACAAAGCCAATGCACAACTAATTCAATCAATTCATGTTTCGTGATAATTCCTACACCTTTAGGAATTTAATATAATGCACCAAGATAAGAGTATATTACTAAAACAACAAGCAATTTAAATTAACACACAATTTGGCATACAAAGGACTTGAACCCAAGTCCTCTCACACAATCAAGTATTCTCAACTATTTGAGCTAGTACTTTTCCACGTCATAAAGTCTAATAATTAATGTCATAAAGACTCCCATTACCCGCATTTATTAAATAATTATTAAATTAATTATTTAATTTCCTCGGGTCTTACATATATTGTCCAGAGGTTTTTGCATCCAAACTTGGTGATCGAATTGATTCAATTAAAGATAGTTTTTAGCCTTTAAAGATTGCCTAAATTTTTAACTACCCAATTCAAACAAGTTACCTAAAGATTGCTCAAGTAAGATCCTAAATCTATTTTTGAACTACTTGAAATGGCTGAAAACAAGTTACCCTTTGCTGAAGGTGCCTCAATTCATAGACCCCCTATGTTAAGTGGCATTAATTACCAATTTTGGAAAATTAGGATGAAAATCTCTATTCAATCAATAGATCAAGGGATATGGGATGCAATCATAAATGGACCATATACTCCTAAGCATACTGTTGGAAATATGTAGGGTTATAAGCCTTGGACTCAATGGACTGAGGAAGAGAGGAGAAAAACTCAATATCATTGCAATGCTAAGAATATCCTCACGTCATCTCTCAATATGGATGTGTTTTGATTCAGCAGTATAAGCTATTCAAGATGCAACAAGAAGAGTCTACAACTCATAGGTTTAAGTAGAAATTTGACAAAGAGTTAAACATCAAGGTGTTGAAGTGTCTTGATAGATCTTGGCAACCAAAGGTCACGACTATCTCAGAAACAAGAGATCTATCCACATTGACTACAATTGCATTGTTTGGTAAGCTTAGGGAGCATGAGATTGAGATGCAAAGGCTAAATGAGCTAGAGTCAAGAAAGAAAAAGGTAAGGAACATAGTCTTTAATACTAGCACCAAGAAGAATGAGGAACCTAAGGATGAGGTGGCTGAATCAAGTGATAGTGAGAACTTGAATCTCCTTGTTAAAAGGTTTGGTAAGTATCTCAAAAGGAAAGGTAACAAAGGTAATCTCAAGAGGTATACTTCCAAATGAAATGAATCTAACTCTTCTAATTTTACTTGTTATAATTATGGAAAACAAGCACATATCAAAATTGAATGTCCAAAGGCTAATAAAGAAAAAGAGAAGAGTGTTGATAGGAAAAAGGAGAAGAAACCAAAGGAGAGAGGTGCATACATTGCATGGGAGGACAATGAGGATTCAACAAGTAGCTCTTCACAAGATGAGAGTGAAGAAACAAATTTGTGCCTCATGGCTGGTTATGAGTCTTCCTCTTCAAGTAAAGTAAGTCCTCTAAACAAAAATGACTACAATCAATTGTTGCATCTAAGACCCGAGAAATTAAATAATTAAATAAATAATTATTTAATAAATGCAACTAGTGGAAGCCCTTATGACCTTTAATGTTGGCTTTTATGACGTTGAATAGTACTAGCTCAAATGGTTTAGAGTACTTGGTTGTTATGAAAGGACTTGAGTTTGAGTCTTATGTATGCCAATTACATGTTAGTTTAATTGTCTATTATTTTGATAATATACGTGATCATGATGAGTGACAATATAATCCTGGATTTATAGTAATTATCACAAAACATGAATTGGTTGAATTGGTTGTGCACTTGCATTGATATTGGAGGGTTATGGGTTTGAACCTTGGCTTACGTGAAATAAGTTCCTTTTTGGCCAAATTTCTTTTTGGCATGACTGTGAAAGAGCATAAACCCTAGTCGTTTCCAGATGGAAAGGCTGGAAAAACCATTTAGTAATGGCTCTGTATGTCAATTAAAGTTATGTTTCTCGATTTGTTAATCGTCCGATTTAGCTGAAATTTTGACAAGTGATCTATAACATGTTGTTCTTTACTTTGAACGGTGGAGATTTGCATTAGAGGTCTGTAGCTAGAGATATATGTTACTCATGATTGTTGGTTTGAATTCCCTAAGAGTATGCTTAGTAATGGATGCTTAAATATGCTTAAGTGCTGGTATGGCCTTGATCGGTGAATGTATATAT
>Ga0209589_1005461_pt1 | contig 21565 bp, 16 predicted proteins | sample CowpeawhiteBW_FD_187525 | JGI IMG/M metagenome (GOLD analysis project Ga0209589, IMG submission 187525) | Root nodule microbial communities of legume samples collected from California USA - Cow pea white BW (SPAdes) (version 2) | ecosystem: Host-associated > Plants > Roots > Nodule | place: USA... | reverse complement strand
ACTAGCCAACTAATGTAGTCGACTATGTGTGTAAAATCCTGAATCTGTTAATCTGTTGCCCCGATAATCGACTAGCCAACTAATGTAGTCGACTAGGCTCGTGCTGACAGCAACTGGTTTTATAAAACGGACTCTGCACCTGCTGTTAAAATAAGTTGTGCAATCAAAAGAAAGAAAGAAAAGTGTGGAACAGGTTCTTGGAGCTATCTTGGAAGATCTTCTTGAGAATTTCATCAAGACACATCAAATTTGGCTTGGCAAGAAGAAGAAAATTCAGACTTGGAAAAGGTGTACTCAATCTAATCTTTAGGCTGTGTTCTTGTGTTCTAAATATAGTTTGAAACTCTCTGATTTACTATTTTCTGGTTAAAGCAAGTGTGTGTGATAACCTTGCTGTTTTTGGTTGTTAAAGCAAGTGTGTGTGATAACCTTGCTGTTGTGTGGTTGTGCAAGTGTGTGGATGCCTTGCGTGTGTGTTCCTTTATCTTAGAATTTAGATTTATCAAGTGTATTTGTAAATCTTGAAATTCTTGTGATATAGTGAATATATCTAGCTGTGGTTTGCTAGATGAACTGGATGTAGATTCTTAAGAATCGAACCAGTATAAAAATTCTGTGTGCTTTATCTCTTTCTCTCTATATCTTGTCATAGTATAAATGCTCCATACATTAAGCATCAAACCATATTATTTCAATTGATTCAAAAGAAAAGGTTTTTATCAAAACAATTTCAAAACTGCTAAAACTGGGCAAAATTTGTTAATACCAATTCACCCCCTTTTGGTTGTGAAATATTGGAGCATCAATTCTAACAAGTTGTTTAGGGGAAAGAATTTGTTTATAATCTTTAGTTATTCTCCTATTGAATGTATATTTTGGCTTATGTTTTAGAGTTATTTCTTTCCTTATCAGATTAAAAAATTATAAATATTAATTGATAAACTTTTATTTTTCTATTTGATGTTCATTTTTGTTTGTAGTTGTTTTTTCACGTTAGCAAGGTTAGTTATGAGCAAAATAATATGTGAGATTTATGTAAAACATCTAGGAATAGGGAACAATTAGATTTTTTTTTTTTACTCTTGATCTTGAAATGTCTTTCGATTCTTTAACATTTTAATTTAAATTTGTACCTATTTTGGTTTATTATCTAAAATCTGTACGCATTTAAACTTTTGATATATATATTTTTTTAAATATGATGTGATATGATTTTTTTTAATAGTGAAAGTTAAATATGATTTTTTTTGTACTTGTAGTTAGGTTTTTTGATTGTTTGTTGATTTGTGTCATTTAAACTTTTTCATGTATTTTTTAAAATATATGTCCTATGATTTTTTAAATATTAGAAGTTAAATATAATTTTTGTTGTACTTGTAGGTAGTATTTTTAATTGTTGGTTGATTTGTGTCTGTTTATACCGGATAGTCATGATTAGAAATGAGTAAAAGTTTAATCAGGCTGTAGTTTCGTGTCAAAATTTGCATGTCTTCTTATGTTCTAAAGCAACTAAAATTTTCTACTTTGTAAAACATGTGACTTTGACTCATACTAAGATCTTTCCTTTACTTCTATTTCTTTTGTCGGATAGCATATATGGATTGTTATGTTGTTTCTATGGAAGGGATGGAAACAAAGAGAGAAGTAGGAGAGAAATATAAGATTGTGGTCATTGACAAGAAAGCTGACATTTTGCTACTCCTTTCAACAATACATTATGTAATGTTTTCTTTGTAAGGGATGGACACAAAGAGAGAAGTAGGAGAGAAATATAAGATTGTGGTCATCTGACAAGAAAGCTGGCATTTTGCTACTCCTTTCAACACTACATCATGTAATGTTTTCTTTGTTGCTAATATTTTAGTGTTGTCAATTTATTAAACCTTTTGTAGTTTGATAATTGTTTGTCATGTTTTTTTTTTCTCATGGCTTTTTAAGAAAATATAAAGAGATTTGTGCTCCTCGAGTGGAAAAAATTTGCTGCATCACAAATAATACTTACGATAAAGCAGAGATATGACATTTGGTAGTATTGAAGGAACCTTCGTATTTTCAAATTGTTTTCATTATGACTGATAGTGACACAAAACACATAATTGTTTGTACTTGATAGGTATTGAAATGAGAGAGGTTCTAAATCTATTGCATTTTCAATTATTTGTTCCTACCGCTGAAACATTTATCAGGTGTTTGTTCTATGTGCAGTTTCAATTCTAATGTTCACTAAGATTATCAAATGCTCATTAAGCATATCCCAAAAGCTTGAAACATTTCTCTCGAAGAAGTTTTATGAGCCAAATTTCTTTTTTATTGTTTAGTACCCATATTTCCATGTTTAATTGTTTCTAATTTTTTTTTACTATTTTTTGCTTCTTTATTGATTATAGCAGATTGAATTTCAGCCAGAATATTTGGTGTAGTTTGATAATCTAAATATTAATTAGAATTATCCAATTTCACTTTGGGGTGCACTTGAGAAGATGAAACCATTCTTGATGGCATGAGGGGATCCAAAGTCAGGAAGAGTGAAAGGTATATTTTTGTTGTTGATCTTATCATTATCCATGACTTACGATTCTAACCATAACATTATTTGCAAATGTTTCTCGACACAAGTTTTGATATTGATATTTCTTTTATTTTTTCTTTTAACTTTAAATTCATCACTATCTTTTACGGCAATAATTTTATGGCTTGGATGCCGATGTCCCCTGATGGTATGTTTTCGTTTTGTATATTCTTGTAGATTTTTCTTTGCTTTATATGGTTGACATGACAATTTGTTTTATTTTCTTAGAAAAGTACAAAAGTTAATATAACCAAGTTGTTTATAGATAATCATGAGTTTATAATTGAAAGACTAAACACTTCAATGTCATGCTTTATTTTGTTATAGAAGTAAAAAAAAAGGTAGTTTCATTTTAATAGTGGGTTGAACTCTTAATCAAGGTATTCCTCAAAGGAAAGTTTGAGAACAAGAGAAAAAGTTGTTGTTTGTTGCTAATAAGGAAATTAGAAGTGTTGAATGTTTGCATCTATAGCTATTTAATTTAAATTCCTAGAAATATGTTGATTAGTTTTGACTAAGTTTGTAGGAGGGTTAGTTTGTTTATATTTTTATTATTTACTTTCATCCTTTACTAGAAAATTGTTGCTACTTTGAAGCTTCAAATTGAAGGTTGGCCGATATGTTGCAGGCTCTCAAACAGTTTGCTCAAATCAAGTTACTTTTATACTTATTTACTGATAATCAAGTTACTTTTTCTTTTATTGGTCATGTATATTAGATTTTCTTTTCTCTATGTTTTGTCACTTAAATAATCACACTGTGTGTTGTCTTGGTCTATATATCATGACTATGTATTTAACCAATGTTCTTACTAATTTTGGTTCCATAATGCACACAGAAACAAATCCAAACTTGAAGGAAGGAAGTTAGCCATAAGAAAGTTGCACCAGCTTCACCAGAGCATAATCTTACAAGACCAATGGAAGTAAACCATACTGACTCATATTCTTTGAAAAAATGGGACATAGTGGAGCAGACAATAACTTTTTTTTTTTTGATCAACAAAGAATAAAATTAAATTAGCAGAACACTTGAGGAGTGCTTTAACCCTTATACAAAAAACCTGTATGATTTGATGCATTAACTTAGCATCATAACATCACCAGTCACAACTCAATCAAAACACTTGGTTATAGTCTATATAAGCATTATGATCCACAACCAAAAGGACCATAACTGATAGTAAGCAATTAAACAATTATGCAGTCAAAGATATCTGTTCAAGGGCATGAAAAAGTCAATCAGGGAGATGAAGTATGGGACATGAAGTATAGATACTAATGTTTTATGAATTAGCTAAAAAATAGAAAAGTTTGGAAGTTATGCAAAGTGAGAAAATTATTAATAATATAAATGTGCCATTCATATTGTAGCTATCCAAACATTTGAGATATTTTTTTTGTTATGAATATATTGTATCCATTTGTCATTATAAATGGAGAAACATGGTTGCTAATTTTACATCTATTAATGATTGAATTAGGAGCACTGATAAAACAATGATCAGTATCCTTATCACGTGTGTTTTCATCTAGTACAAATTCTTTATTGGATTTTTTTGTGTTATTCCTATATTAATTCCAAAAGAACTTTCTAATCGATACATTAGAATGAACATTAAAAGAAAACATAAGATCGGCTCTATTGGTGTTTGACAATGGGCATTATTTGCAGAATCAAGATTGACTGCGCTCCGATTTTCATTGAAATACAATTATAATAATTATACCAAGACTTCAATACATTAAATTTGTTAAATGTTTTTCACCACATAATAATTATAATTTTATTACTTTATTATTAATAATTGTATATGAGCATTGATGTTAGTAGATTATTTTTACTTAATATTTGAATTTTGATATTTTATATTAAATTTTAGTAATAATTCTATAAATCATTTAATTTTGAATTATTTAAATTACTTATTTTATTATGTTTATTTTTTATTTCTTTTAATTTTGTAATTCTTAATTAATTTATTTTATATTCACATAAAAAATATTATAATGTATAAAATTATCATTTAATTTATGAAAATTCATAGTAAAATTAAATTTAGAAATCATTTTTTATGATAATAGCTTGCTATTAAAAGTAAATGTTCATTTTAAAAATCATTTTTAATATATTATTATGTACAACATTAAATAATATAGATTATAAGTGATTATAAACCATTTATATTATTTACTTATGTTATATCAAACACGACTTATTACACTTTGTAACAAATTCAAATATTATTTGTGTTACATACAATACAAATCTCATAAAAGTAAATATTATTATCGTAATATATTGTTATTGTAAGAAATATAACGATACATCTTTGTAACACTATGATATTAATATAACAAATAAATTAATTAATTTAGTGAAAAAAAAAAATATATTAATGTATATTTTATATTTTAAATATTCTTTTTAGTTTTTAAGTTGTTTGCATATGTGTTTCTATTCTTGAATAATATAGTACAATTATTAGTATTAATATGATACAATTATTAATATTAATATGATTAGTATTTGATGTTATTATTATTATTAGTATTATTCTACTACTATATTGTTATTATTATTTATTATTATTATTATTATTATTATTATTATTATTATTATTACTTTACGAGACCCATAATTCACCATATTATTACGATCTCAGCAAATTCTAATCTCTCAGTGATGGATCATGCAGATTGTAGAAAAAGTAGTTTGTCTAATAATATTAACATAAGGATATCAAGTTAACAGAATGTCTTCATTGTGCTTGATTTTCTGCGTTGAAGAAGAAGAAAGTTTCGGGTCAATTTTGTTTAGTCAATGACAAATTACAATTAGATTATTTTCAAGTTTCTATTTTTTTAGGAAACCAACAAGTACTATTCACTTTTTTTGTTTTGCTTTTCATTTTATCTTATTTTTTAATTTTAAATCAATTAACATAAATTAAAAAGGTGTGAATTTAAATTTAATCAAATATTTAATTACTAACTTTGTTTCACAAACAAGTGATTAAGATAACATAATCTGCCGAACGCTAGGTAAACATAATCCTAAATGACATTTATTCCTGCTTTATTATATTCTGGTTGACCTTGTGTGTTATGGCTTGGAATGATCTACATATACAGCTTACATTCCACCCAATTTTCAGACATGCAACCTCAGTAAAAGTAAATTTTCATCAATTTGGAGTCAAACTTAACTAGGGTGGTGACTTTCATACCCACAGAAAAAAACCTATTTTACTACTTAAGGTAGTAATATTTTAATTATATTTTTTTAACTTCAAATTCTAATACACGGTATTGTATTATTAAACTGGGTTGGTAACTGAATGTGTTTTTCTTTAAGAAAGTCAAAGTATTATTTTCCCATAAAAATTACCCAATATGCCTAAACCATGGTTCAAAATCAGTAAACAGGTACACAGAACCCGAATTATTCAAACTAGTTTAAAAAGAAACACCTACTGAAACAAAGGAATTAACAGAAATGCACCACCCATGGTATATGCATGCAGCAAGATCCAAGGCTGTGCTATAAATACAATGTAGCTTTTCTTTCAATCTCATAAACCCTTCTCAAATCATATGCTTTGCTTTGTCGCATTGGTCACAATCTCGTAATCAGTCACTTCCCGCATATTTTATTTTCGATGATAATTCTTTTGACTTATCGGTGATTATGTATTAATAATTAATTAAACACTAATAAGAAAATATGAGTGATGATGATGGTGGTCCAGGTAAAGTGCAAAATACCAGAACTGTGCGATGCGAATGGAGCATTCCTTGTGGCAACAGACCAGGGTTATGGAGACAGAACGGACTTCGTTATGAGCCCACAGGCGTTCTCAAGATTGGGACGCAATCAAAATGCATCTGCAGAGCTTAAGAAATACAGTACAGTTGACATTGAATACAGAAGGGTTCCATGTACGTTCATGGGCAACGTCTTGTTTCACATCAAGGAAAGTAGCAGCAACCCTGGTTACTTGGCTGTTGTGATTCTGAATATAAATGGAAAATACGACGTCACTGCGGTTGAAATGTGGCAGTGTTTGACTTTGCTAATCCAGCGAGAGGTGCAATCCTGCTGAGGTTTCAAGTGGGCGTTAATTGGATGATACCAAAAGTCCCTATTCCTGCTAATTGGAAGCCTGGAGCAACTTACGACACCAAAGTTCAGCTTTACTAGACTCAAAAATTCATTTTGGATCCCAACAACAGATTACAAAATAATTAATGGGGATTCTTGTACTTTCCCTCTAAGAATACTTTGAATAAGAATAAAATAAAATAAAAGTTATTTTAGATTGCAAATCTTCATTGCACATCTTTGTTTATCTCTTATTACATTTTTTTTATCATTGAAGAAACATATATACTTTATATTGGATCGTTTAAAATACTGTGTTTTTCAATTTTTTATAAAAATTATTTATTTAATATTTTGAATTTGTCAACATAAATACGGGTACAATGATTAATAGAGATGAGAAGACCAAAGCCTAATTCTTTATTAAACATGATAAAAATATTCATGTATGCAAAAGTGGATGGTCTGATGCAAGTATCATACCTACTCGTACCCATAACTATCAATTACTTATAAAAATTAAAATTAAAATTAAATTTATACTTTTTATATTAAATGTAATTAAAATTAAAATTTAATTTATGGTTACTTAATTTACATTATATTTTATATTTTTTGTAATTTTATTTAGATTTCCTTTTCAATATCTATAAATGATTGGTTTTTAAAAAAATCCGCAAGTATAAAGATAGTGTCACTCAATTGAATTAGGATATTTTTAAATCTCAACTTTATTTTCTATTTTATTGAGAAAGCCACTAATAAACGTTCAAATAGACGTTCAAAATGTAAGGAACCTTTATTTTCTTCCACAATTTTGGATTAACTAATTAAGGAACGTAAAATATGAAAATAAACGCCTCGGTTATCATGGAACGAATATCTAGTGGGTAATAGGTCGAATTTCCTGTTGTGAGTCGGGTAGCAAGTTCACATTATTTGTGCTTGAAGCGACATATTGTCATTTGTATTCTCAGCTTTGGTTGGACTATGTAGGTTCGACAAGTATTGGAAAGTTTGAGATGTTGTCTTGAATGTGGGAAACTAATGACTTTACGCTAGCTCTAGTGGTAGATTGGTTATAAATAATGTCTTGAAAATCTATTTGAGTCTTTGAAGTTCACTATTTATGCTAACTCTAGTGGTAGATTGATTATAAATAATGTCTTGAAAATCTATTTGAGTTTTTTATGTTTACTGTCATTTTATTGGAATGATGTCTTATGGGTTGAGCATGATGGAAACTGCATTGTAGGTTATGTGAAAGTAGGAATAACAATGCGGGACAAGTCATACGAATAGACCGACAAATAAAAGTGTAGGGTATAGCCCATATAAATTCTTAAAATCCAATAAAACCATTACAACATGTGTGTTTCTTCTAATCGACTTGTTCATTCACATTTCTTCTCTTATTCATCCAAAAGTAACTCGATAATTTGTGTATCAAGATAAACATTATCGTTAGTATATTAGATTTTTTTTGTTAAAGTAAAATTATCAATAACTTACCAATGATTAAAAATCTGTTGATAAAAATATTATCGATAATTACTGATAGCAAAAAATTCATTGATAACAAATGATGTCTCTTCTCTTCTTTTTCTTTTTTTACTTTTTCCTCCTCCACCTCCACCATCGTCCTTAGAAAAATTAAAAAAATGAAAAAAAAAAGAAAAGAAGAAAATATAAATGAAAGGAAAAAAAAGGTTAGGTCTTTTCTATTTGACCCAACTCTCTATCTTAAAAAAACAAAACAAAATAGAAAAAACATTTTTTTTCACCTTCCATTTTACCTTTTTGAAACTCTCATCCTCCAATTTTCTATTTGCACCCCTTCTAATGGTCAACTGACTCAACTTATTTTTCATTCCAATTTTTGTTTTTACACCCTTGTGGATCGAGCCTAACACCTTTTATTGGGATTTTCTTCATGCAACCCCAACTTTTCTTCATGCATCCTAACTTTCTCATATTTCCCCTCTTAACCTTTGAATTTTTGACTTTGATTGAGATTTGACTAGTGTAAAAATCCTATCTTTCTTTCATTCACACTTTTTCTTTGCTCCTCTTTCTCACATCTCCTCACATCTTTTAATTTTTTTTCTCGTCTTTTAAGCTCACCCTGATTCCGTATCTTTCTTTGATTATCCCTCACGCATAGCTCTTCATTCATTTGTTTCTTGGCCGCATCTCCTCACACTGGATTCTTTTCTTCTTCATAAGGTAAGTTTCTTTTTGTTAAGGGGTCTCAGGTTGGTTTTGGGTAGACGAAAAATCTGCGATCTAGCGCTATTTTTCGCATTTTGGAGTCACTAGTTTGTAGGAAGCCGTGCACTTGTTTTCGTAAGTCAATTTAGTGGTCACTAACTTGTAAGATTCAGTAACAACAACTTTCAAAAGTCAGTTTGGTTCACCAGGTTTTAGGATGTGGAACGATCGATATTGCAGCCCCAACATAACATCAAGGGTTTCAAACCCGCTACCCTCTTACCTAAGAGGAATGCACATGGTGCTGTGATTCAGATGAAAGCATGGAGAAGGAAGAAGCAACAAGAAGAGAACAGGGAAAGCGAGAAGAGAAAGAGAACACAAAGGTAAGAAAACTTCAACTCTCTATTTGATTATTGTATATTTTCACACTTTGAACAAAAGAGGAGCACTATCATATATAGTCTCGTGAAAATAGAAAGGGGGAAAAAGGGAAAAACGAAAACCCTAACTAACTTCTAACAGATCCAACCTCTAACTTTAAAATCCAGCAGTGAAGCCCTAAGTAGTAGGGTTTCAATACTCTCCCCTTAACCTGGATGATGGATGTTCATCAATCCAAGCTTAGGAAGAATGGTCTTAAAGGAAGTGCGATGGAGTGCTTTCGTGAAGATATCGGCGAGCTGTTCATCAGATCAAATCGGTAACAAGTGGAAGAGTTTCTTCTGAAGCTTTTCACGGACGACATGCTAATCCAGGTCGATATGCTTAGTGCACTCATGAAAAGTGGGGTTGTGAGATATTTGCCTAGCAGATTGACTGTCACAGTATAGAACAACTTGGTCTGTGGGTTGAACACGCAGGTCGTGGAGAAGGTGGTTGACCCACTTCAGCTCGCAAGTAGTGGTGGCAAAGGCTTTGTATTCAGCCTCTGCAGAAGATCTGGATACTGTGTTTTGTTTCTTTGATTTCCAGGAAATCAAGGAAGTTCCCAGGAAGACACAGTAACCGGTAACACTACGCCTTGTGTCTGGATAGGTGGCCCAGTTGGAGTCACTGAAGGCCTTGATTTGAATGTCATTAGTGGCAGCAGAGAAGAGGCCATTGGTAAGATTGGCATTTATATATCTGAGGATATGTTGGGCTGCTTGTTAATGATAGATGGTAGGTGCCTACACAAATTGGCTGAGTAAGTGTACAAAATAACAAATGTTAGGTCTAGAATTAGTAAGGTATAGTAACTTCCTTATTAGTCGCCTATAGGAATCTCAGGATCTTTGATAGGATCAACAGTTTTGTCAAAAAGAACTTTAGTGTTGCTCACAAGAGGGGTCTGACTGGGTTTGCAGTCCAACATTCCAGTGTCGGATAGGATGTCTAGAGCATATTTTCTCTGGCACAAGTGAATTCCTTTGTTAGATCTAGCCACTTCAAAACCTAGGAAGTATTTCAAACTTCCTAGATCTTTAATTCTGAATGCTTCATGTAAGGAAGCTTTTATTTTGTCAATTTCAGTTATGGAGTTGCCTGCAAAGATCTCATCATCTACATATACAAGGAGAATAGTGAAAGTATCTGAACTTGCCTTAGTAAAGAGAGAATGATCAGATTGAGATTCTATAAAATCATCAGAAATAAGGAAAGAGGATAGTTTAGCAAATCATTGGCGGCTGGCTTGTTTTAGGCCATAGAGAGATTTATTTAACCTGCATACTTGACCTGGTTTAGGAACTTGAAGGCCTGGAGGTGGATTCATGTATACTTCCTCATCTAGGTTCCCATGCAATAATGCATTATCCACATCAAGTTGGTGTAAATACCAATTTTTTTAGGCTGCAATAGCTAACAGAATTCTCATAGTTGTGAGCTTAGCAACAGGAGAAAAAGTATCAATGAAGTTAATTCCTTCTAACTGAGTGTACCCTTTAGCTACTAACCTAGCCTTGTGTCTTTCAATAGTTTCATCAGATTTATATTTGATTTTAAAGATCCATTTACACCCTATTGGTTTCTTTCCTTTAGGGAGATCAGTAAAGTACCAGGTTTTGTTATCCTCTAGAGCTTTTATTTCTTTATGAATAGCGTCAATCCATTTAATATTTTGAGAAGCCTTTGCATATGATTGAGGTTCATGGGAAGCAGTTATAGCAAGAGTATAGTTAAGATGTTCCTTTGACAAAGATTTGCAGGAGAGAACAAAACTAATAGGATAATTAGTTTTATGGACAAATCTATTATGAATGAAATGTTTAGGGTTCATGGAATTGTTCACCTAATGTAAGTAGTCCTTCAGATAGGCAGGGGTTATAACATCCCTACTTGAAATTACTTAATTAAATAAAATAAATAAGAGTTGAAATTCAAAAGTCATGATTTTTATTATTTCCAAACGCGGGAAAATTTAAAATAATATCCAGTGCACCAAAATTTAAATGAAACTAGAATTTAATGTTATTACAAGTTCCAAATTTCGATAAACAAATGAAAACACAGTAAAAATTCCTAGCTCATAGTATCCCAAGCTAGCCCTCTCTCTGCATCTACGCATCAACAACATCACCTATAACATCATCTGCTCCCGTGTAACAAATCACACGATAATCACCAATCACAAATAGAAAGGGTGAGCTTATAAACAAAATAACATATAAGTTAACAAAATAAAAGAAATACACTCATCTTATTCATCCTAGTTAGTTCTTGGCCAAGACCTTAACCCCCAAGGCTTTTCAACCTTCAATCACACAAATAGTTATCCTTGGTCTCAGGATTTATGATGCTCACACGAACTTGTCCGCTCGTGGTCCTGCCTCTACAAACCTCCCAGCTCGTAGTCCTGCTCTACGAACTTCCCCGCTCGTAGTCCTGCTCTACGGACCTGTCTGCTTGTAGTTCAACACACGTGATCCACCAGCTACGTACCTCCCCGCACGCAGCATCTCTCAAGTGTGAGCACGGAACATACGAACCTACCTCGCTCGTATCCCCACACGAGAGTAATAGGATATGAACCTCCCTGCTCATATCATCACGTGTTCACTACCATCCATGAACCTACCCGCTCATGGCACAACATCTCCTGAACCAAGTCTACTTCACTGCGTATAACAACTCACGCAAGTCAAATACCTACAGCATTATCGCCTAGCGCAGCCTAAGCGCCGCTAGGCGAAACCTACAAAAACCGCCTGGTAGGACACCCTTATCGCCAGGCGTCAGGCCTCTCCCAAATCCACTGTTTCACAAATATCGCGTGGCGGAGCACACCTTGCCGCCAAGTGCCACACGTTGTAGTGCACATCCCTGATAGTCTATCATCTGGCGCACATACCCATGCCGCCAAGCACTATACTAGTAGCGAAAATCCTAAAATAGTTTGGCTTACAACCCACATTACTTCCAAAAGTCCAGAAATACACACGTCAATTAAGATTAAATCCTTAGAGATCTGCAACCCTCATAGTGTTCAATTGCCTATCATTCATAATTATCAATTCCCTTATTCAAGGACTATGAATTCACTAATTACTTTAACATTACATAATACCTCAATCCCACTTATAGAAAATACCTCTAATCCAGTATTTCAATATATGACCACCTGTTTCTAATTAAGCCAAAAGGTATCCAAGCCTTGCACTCAAAACCCCTCCCAATCTAAAATTACTTAGTTATGATTTATACCTTAACCAATATAATGTATTCTTTCATCATTCAACTATTATTCATTGACTCTCAAAACCCCATAATCATTTAACCCATAACTTCAATTTAGTTATTCTCTTTTTCCACTGCTCCCTCATGTTCAAATTATTGATCACCACTAGAGGTTCATTACCTATTTGTCACCAATTCATCCAAATACAACCTAACCTCCAATTCATTACCTATTTCATCACTAACCTCCCATTCTGTTTCATTTTTTGTAATATAATCACACTATATTTATTCACAACTCAATTCACTTGCTACCTCTATCACAGTCAATTAACCAATTTTCCCAGACATCACTGATTCATCGCTATCGTCTAGCGACTAATAAGATGCCTTCAGGCGGCACATCAGTACCTGGATAAATACCCAGGTTTTCCTATGCATGTGAACCCGATTCTTTTTATAATCTTCAATTCTAGTTAATTCCTACGCACCATTATTTCACATTCACTTAATTTCCTGCTACATACTCAACCCAAACATCACACCGATCCAAAGGGATTGTCATTGATGTCTATATGTCAAAATTCAGAATCCTTCACCCACTTAAATGGGCTCTCCAAGTATATATATATATATATATATATATATATATATATATATATATATATATATATATATATATATATATATATATCTCCAACTCGAGTCACAACCCCCAAGCAACAGCAGCAATGCATAATTTAACATTTACATACACAATACTCCGAGTAGAAAGATCACAACACCATAAAATTCACAAACACATCAAAACAGACCCAAAACACGTCGCATCGCTTGGCGAGTACACCTCGTCGCCAAGCAGCTTATGACAGAACCCAGAAACTGCGTTAAAGCTGATGTGTCGCCTGGCGGCACCATCATCATCGCTATTCTGGGCAGAAACCTAGAAACCTCAGAAAATAGCGCAAAACGAAATGGTTTTCATGCAATTTGATCATAGCAAGGCACGATACATTATACACGAATCAAACACATAAGAGAACAGCTCCCCTTACTTGTTAATCATTGCCCAATTCGAAAACTCCATGCTTATTTCGTGCTCTCCACAAGTGCTCCTTTGTTTCACCACAAAATGACCAGAAACTCTTGCACAAATGCTATTTACTCTCTAAAACAAAAATTTTGTATAAATGAGGCTTAATGACTATTCATTAGTCATTAACAAGGTGTTTTCTCAGCCCCCCTAGGTTGTCTCTCTTGGCAGCTAGGGTTACTCATGCCTTATCATCTCCATGCCAAAAGAAATTTTGGCAAAAAGAAAGTTAATTTTGTTCCTAGCAAGATTTGAACACACAACCATTCAATCACAAAGTAAATGCACAACCAATTCATGTTTCATGATAATTCCTATAATTTTAGGATTACATTATCACTAATCCCATTAAGGCATACATTAAAATAATACTCATATTAAAATAACATACAATTGGCATGCATAGGACTTGAACCCAAGTTCTCTCACACAATAAAGTACTCTCAACCACTTGAGTTAGTACATTTCCAATTCACAACCATTTGCATTAAATGTCATAAGGCTCCTACTACCTGCATTTATTAAATAATTATTTATTTAATTATTTAAATTTCTCAGGTCTTACAAGGGTCTTCCTCTGTCTTTCTGATCTTCGTAGGTTCATGTTTTCAGGGCCTTGATCATTGCTGTTTGGATGATTATTGTCATCACTACTAGCAGAGTTTTCACTGACTGTGTCAAGAATAGATTATGCTTTTGAATCATCAATATTTGTTCTGGGAAGGATCTGGTTATCAACTTTGATATCCTTGGGGCAGTTGTTAGTGTCGTCAAATAAAAAATTCAGGTCACGATCCTCATTATCAGTGGGTTGGATGTGTTGATTTACAAATTTGTAAGGGAAAACATTCTCATAAAAGATCACATTTCTAGATATAAAAATTCTATGCTTAAAGTGTCAAGAAGAACATAGCCTTTAACACCAACTTTAAAACCTAAAAACACGCATTTTCTAGCTCTAGGATCAAGTTTGGTTCTATTATTTTCAAGGGTACTAGCAAAACATAGAGTTCCAAAAACTTTAAGATTGAGATAAGTAGGAGGCTTTTTATATAAAATTTGATAAGGACAAACATTATTTTTGACAGTAGGGGGCAATCTGTTAATGATGTGAACAACATGAATGACAACATAACACCAATAGGCTTTAGGCAAATTAGATTGAAATAACAAACTACGAGAAACATTGAGGATGTGTTGGTGTTTACGTTCCACAACAGAATTCTGCTAGGGAGTTTCAACACAAATTTTTTGATGATTTATCCCATAAGCATCATATATATCAACACAATTAAATTCAGGTCCATTATCAGTCCTAAAACATTTGATAGTCTTTTCAAACTGATTGTTAGCATGAATTTTGAAATTCTGAACAAGTTTTCTAGTTTCAAGTTTAGTGTGCATAAGAAAGATCCATGTGTGTCTACAGTGATCATCAACCACAGTTAAGAAATATCTATGACCATGAACAAAGGGGATGGCTATGGGCCCCCATATATCAAGATGAATGAGATCAAAACAGTTATAAGAAATATTATCACTTTTATAGAAAGGTAGTTTATGTTGTTTGGAGAAGTGGCATATATCACAAAAATTAGAATCTTTAGATTGAATGTAAGGGGAGGTTTTACATATTTGATCAGTAATTCTACGAGCAGGATGCCCAAGTCTATAGTGCCAAGTATCTACATCAACCTTAGAGCAATTAAGAACAATATTAGGAAAAAAATCAGTAATTTTGTTGACAGGAGTGTTATCAAGTTAGTAGAGACCCTGACTGAGATTAGCTTGCCTAATGATCTGAGATGTAATAATGTCATGTATCTGGCAACACTTAGAGGAGAAGATTAGATTACAGTTCAAATCTTTGATCAAGGTTTGAACTGAAATTCGATTGAAATAGAATTCGGGAACATACAAGACATTAAAAAGAATTAGGTTATCAAAAAATTGAATAGTTCCAGCAAAATACATAATAACATCACTATTATTAGGTAACTTTATCTTCACAGGTTTTATTTTAAAAAAGGTAGTGAAGCAATCTTTATTATGTGCAACATGATCTGTTGCACCAGTATCTAGAATCCAAAGATTCTTACCTTGTGGCTTTTTGTTTGTGCCATTAGCATCTTTCTTCATCTGATTGATGTTATGTCCAGTATCCTCATAATCATTAAGGAGTCTTAGTAGTTTCTGCATTTGTTCTGTTGTGAATTCCTTAACAGTTTCATCCTTTACAAATTGCTTGTCAACAGAATCCTCTTTTATATTGAGATTACAAACCTGTTGATCTCTTTTTTCTTGATTGCCTTTGTCTAGAGAATTGTTGTTGCCATCATTCCTTTGTTTATACCAAGGCAAATACCCATGTTTTGAGTAGCATTCTTCAACAGTATGGTTCAACTTATGGCAATAAGAACACTGCTTGCCATAGTTAGGATTTCTTCCTCTTCCCCTTCCTTGAGATCGAGACCCAATACCTCTTACTTGACCTCTCTAGTTGCCTTGATCTTGAGGTTTATAGTGCCTTTCAGTTGAGTTAAAGAATATTTTACCTTTTGTTCCTAAGCTGACAGTACCATTGTTCTGTCTTTCTTATTGCATAATAAGAGAATAGACCTTGTTTTTATTAAGAAGAGGTTCTAGGAGAAAGATTTGAGTTTTCACCGTATTGTAGCTATCATTAAGACCTTTTAGGAAGCAGATCACATACTCAACTTCCCTTTGTTTCATGAAAGTCCTAGAAAGATTGCAGTCACAGAATTTACCACATACACAATTAGGAACAGGACATAGGAACTCCAATTCTTCCCAGACAGTCTTCATATCAGTAAAGAATTGAGTGATATTTCTCTCCCCTTACTTGGCAGAATGCATTTCTTGAAGAAGATCAGAAATCCGAAAACAGTCCCCCTTAGTGAATCTTTCTTTTAGGTCGTTCCAAAGATCTCTTGCAGACTCACTGTAAATAACACTCTTAGCAATTTGAGGTGAAAGTGTTCTAATAATCCAAGAAAGAACCATGACATTGTCTCTTTCCCAAACTTCATACAAAGGATCATCCCTGGCAGGGACCTTGATGCTGCCATCCACAAACTTCAGTTTATTTTTAGACAAAAGAGCCCTTCTCATGTTTCTGCTCCATGGATTGTAGTTGATTTCATTCAGAGAAGGTGATGTAAGAACTTGTCCTGGATTTTCTCGAGGATGGATGTAGTATGGACTTGTGGGAATAATATATTGGTCAAGGTCCAGTCTTTCCACTTTTTGCATTGAGTTTTATGCTTTGATTTCTTTGTTGTTGGTTTTATCTTCCATGCTGCAAGATTCTTTCTTGGAAAATGTAAATTGATAGGATGAGAAAATAGAGTGTGCAAATTAAAACAGAGCAGGCTATGAACCTGGTCTGATACCATATTGCAGCCCCAACATAACATCAAGGGTTTCAAAACCGCTACCCTCTTACCCAAGAGGAATGCACATGGTGCTGCGATTTAGATGAAAAGCATGAAGAAGGAAGAAGCAGCAAGAAGAGAAAAGGGAAAGCGAGAAGAGAAAGAGAACACGAAGGTAAGAAAACTTCAACTTTCTGTTTGATTATTGTATATTTTCAGACTTTGAACAAAAGAGAAGCACTATCATATATAGTCTCCGTGAAAACAGAAAGGTGGAAAAAGGGAAAAAACGAAAACCCTAACTAACTTCTAACAGATCCAGCCTCTAACTTTAAGATCTAGCATTGAAGCCCTAAGTAGTAGGGTTTCAATAATCGACTTTCAAAAATCAGAACTACTAATTTTTAGGAACCGGTACTATCGGCTTTCATGAACCGAAACTATTGGCTATCACAAACCGAAACCACAGCCTTTCACAAACTTTTTGTACCTCACATTTCAAAATTCGGTGCACCCGAATTTCAGAATCCGATGGTGGGGATTTCAGCCTCCTCTTTCGCATTTGATAACCCCAATTTTAAGCTTTCGATTTTAATGGATTTTACACCCCAATCAACAAAAAAATGCTCTTAAAAGACTGAAATCACAAATATATTGCTTGATTTGTGAACCAAAATGAAAGTTGAGAGACAAAAGAGAAAGGAGAGCAAGAACGATGAAGAATAACTTAATTCAAAACGCAGTTGCAAAATTCAAAAAAAAATGTTGGAATGAAAGAAGAATAACTCTCAAAGGAAGAAGAACCACCTACAAAAGTCCGTTGTGATGCAATAATGAAAGTGAAAAGGAATGATCATGAGTTGGGGGTGTAGAATATTAGTATATATAGCGGGACAAAGTTGCTAAAGTAATTAAGGTTGGTAAGAAACTATTAGTGCTTACCTTATCTCATTTTTAATTTATATTTTTTTATATGGACATAATGGTCATCAAAGAAAAACTTGGAGGTACAGGAAGAAAATTTAGGGTTGCAGAAAGAAATATCCTTTTTATTTTGTACACCCCTTTGAACGAAGTCCAACATGTTTTCATCCACTTATACCACCCCATTTTATGTTTTACACCCGTTTTAGGCCTAACCCAATACATTTTCATTATCCCTAGTGGTGGTCGAAATCATCTCTCAAGTCGTAGTGTGGTGGTGGTGGCTGAAAGACTGGTGGACTGAAAGATTGGTGGCTGAAATCGTCCCTTGTGGATGACAGACGACGAAGAACACCACGCGATAGACAAATGGAGGACTAAAAGATTGGTGGATGATTGTGGTCTATGTGATTCGCAATCGCAGCGTAGAGCAAGGAGGGACAAGGACAAAGCATGGTGGTGGGTTATTTTCTTTATATTTTATCGAGAGAGAAGAAAAAATTAGTGTTCTATATGTGTGTGTTGTGAAGCCACTACCAATGCACACTTATGCTGATTCAATTTTTTCCCTAATTTACCAACCATTCACCTGCGCTACACGTAGGTTTTGAATTAATTAAGTTAGGTGGGCTGCGGATTGGCCCGTTTTGACCTACGGATTGGCCCAATTTGGCCTGTGAGTTGGCCCGTCGGGTCAGCGGGCTGCGCGGGCCGGGTCGAATCGAGCTTGGCCCTTGTTTACATCCTAATCCCCACCCTATATTCATTTTACTTTTACGTTACCCTAAGTTAGAACCAATTAGAGATGGAAAATAAATCCGCCCTCATGGGTATTGCCCGAACCCGTCCCCATTTTGACGGGGAATCCCCACATTGACTAGATATGGGTATACGTATAGGGAATCCCTAATTTTTTCAATTGGGTATGGGGATGGGAATTCGGATGTACATAATTATTAAATTATTAAAATAATAATAATTTAATGCCCGTCCTAAACATATCTCCATTCTCGTTTAAATTATTAAAATATTCACAATTAATTAAGTAACATATATATATATATATATATATATATATATACATACTTTCTATTTTTTATTTCTTTTAATTATTTAGTTTGTTATAAAACTCATTCGCATCTCCAATATATTTTTATCTTATCATAACCTTTATGTAATTATGTTAAAATGATGTATGTCAACTAAAAACATCTTATTTCTAACATTTGGATATTTCTATTAAGTTTTAATATTTTTATTTATTGTATATTTTCCTTTCACATGAGAATGTTTAATACTCTCAATTTAAGTGTTTAATAACATAAACCTTTCATTTAATAGGTAATATAAAAAAATTACTTATTATATTATTAATTTTTGTTTCATTTGAACAACTTTTTTGTTTTGCTAAAACAATTTTTGTTATTTCTCAACCAACATTGAGTATATATGTTGATATTTGAAAAGTTTTCTTAGATCTCTAAGATATTTTTCATCTTATTATACCCTTAATTATACATTTATTTTCCTCTGTGCGATTCCTTTCAATAGTCTCCAAATTGTTTATAAGACACACATTTGTTAATTTTTTTAATATTTTTATTTTTTGTTTATTTTCATCATGTAGAATACTATTTTGATATATTTTATCTAATTATTTTTTATTTTCTAACTCATTACAATCATACTTTGACTTTTTTCAATATAATTGTATACACAATTTTTATTTACTACAATATAAAAATTTAATGTAATTGCTATGAATATTTTTTTTATCACCATCTAACATATATTGAAGTTCAAAAGATACAAGATTTATGTTAAAATTTTATTATTATGTTTATTATTTATTTGCGTCATTTTGATCAAGTGATGTATTATAACTTTTATTAGTGTATAAAAAAAGATTCATTATAATTTAAAAAATTGAAGTAAACAAACATTTAAAATATTTTTTAATTTGAATTTTTTTCCTTTTATATTTTTTTAAAAATAATTTTAAATTTTATCAAGTAGGTTTCATTAATGTTTGCAAATTTAATAAATGTTTTGGTTCTCATGAAATTTTATTTGGTATTCTAATCTAATATGTAAACAATTATAATTTATTTCGAAGTATTTGATATTGAAGAAACAACCATCCTCCTAATATTGAATATTTGATCATATTATGTTTCCTTTACCGTAATTGTAATTTTTTATTATTTTATAAAAATTAATATTAAAGTAATAAGAAAGCGGGTACGAGTATGAGTACGAGATTATACTCGTTACCCGGTGGGGAATGGGATGAAACAAAAGTTTGATATGTAAGGCCCCATTTCTTTTCTGCCCTAAAAGTTAATGGGCTGTCCTACAGTATTGGGCCTAAAGGCCGGCCCATAGTATAAAACCCTTCAGGTTGCCCTAATCCCGCACTCACTTCCACTCTTGCAGAAATCAGCAGCCGTCACTCTCTTTTCCCCTCACAGAACGCTCTGCTAGGGTTTGCCTAAGGTCCTCTTCGAGCTAACTCAAACCTAGTTCCCACTCCACGTAAGTGATTCTGACCCTACTGTGATTGCTTCCTAAAGCTGTTCTTCGCATTTCACCGTTTAGAATCGAACTAACCCCTTTCTTCCACTGTTACGCTATTCCGCCAGTCTGCAAGTTCAGCGCTTGAGCTGCCGCGCTCCGAGGTCCTGTGTCAAAGTTGTGTTAGCCCTTTTCCAGGTACGGGAAGTTAGAACCCTTGGTTTCCAGTCGTTTTGGTATGTGTTTGTGTTGGTTGCTGTTTGTATGGTTTAATCTGTCGATTTGGTGTGTGAGGATGCCTTGTATGCTTGTTTGGTTCGATAACCATGGCTGCTGCAGTGAAGAACAGTGGCGAGACCTGTTAATCTCGCCCAAGCGAGTCCATCTCGCCTAGGCGAGATGAAACAGGGGGCTCGCCTAGGATTATTGCATGAAAGGTCGCCCAGGCGACCTGCTCGAAGTTTTGAGCGAGGGAACACCTCGCCCAGGCGAGAGGGGTCTCGCCTAAGCGAGATCCCGTGAAGTTCCATGAGTGCTCCATCGAACCCTCGCCTAGGCGAAGGGGAGGCTCGCCTGAGCGAGCACGTCTCGCCTGAGCGAGATTCCCCAGCCTGAGCGAGGGATTGGGCGAGGCAGTGCGCTGTTTGGATGATTGTTATTGGTTTGGGCGTGAATTGTATGATGAGAAACATGTATATAATGGAGTGTGGTGCATGCTTGACATGAATTATGAATTTTGTATGACGGGTTTGGTATGAAACATCACATGTGAAATAAATGAGTGGTTTAGGACTAAAGGAACTTGGTATTAATATGAGACGAGGCCCTAACTCATTGGGGCGGTGATGATCAGAGGTATGGATTGAGATGTGATTGATATGAGGATTAAACTTCAAGGGTTGATATGGAATTATAAAATATAATTTAATATTCTCTTATTGTTGATCTATGAATGTTGGTCCGTGTCAGCGTGTAATTCCTTGGGGTCTCTAGGTGAGACCTCCGGGGTCGCGCTTCAGTGGTCGGGACGTAATTCCATGGCCCTGCTAGTGGGTGTTCATGGTGGTGCCCCATCTGTATAACTAGGTAAGGATTCAA
>Ga0209589_1005456_pt1 | contig 21571 bp, 14 predicted proteins | sample CowpeawhiteBW_FD_187525 | JGI IMG/M metagenome (GOLD analysis project Ga0209589, IMG submission 187525) | Root nodule microbial communities of legume samples collected from California USA - Cow pea white BW (SPAdes) (version 2) | ecosystem: Host-associated > Plants > Roots > Nodule | place: USA... | reverse complement strand
ATATATATATATATATATATATATATATATATACCATAAATTGTAATATTCAAAGAATTCATTGTCACAACAATTTCCAGATTATATAGTCTACAAAGTTTTAATATATTTGTTGATAAATCTTTCCTAAACTACAAACTCAATCAACAAAACATGCACATAAATTTCTACACTACATCTTAGTTTTTAATATGATCCTTCTTCATTAATAAACTACAAAAAAAAAATAAAAACAAATGTCACTTTATAAAATAAAGATAGCACATTATATCAAGTCAACGGATACATGAGTATTGACGATGATATATGCTAATAATAAATATGGAGTTTGTGTGTTTTACACTTTCGACTTTGTCTAATTAATTATTGGGTTGCTCTTGATTAATGATCTTTATTAATGAATGTTTAACGTCTTTGATTAATTTTTATTACATCTATTTTGTTTTTAGTGTAATGTCTTTTTGTTAGTTTTGTGAGTTTTCTATCATAATTCTTTATAATTGGACATATGTCTTAAAGTAAATAGTAATTTTTCTTTCACTTTTAAAGAAGTTGCTCTCCCCATGACAATATTGATTTGTTTAATTCCATTTAAAGATTACATTTTAGTTTTAATTGATGGATTGTCTTCAAAAATATGGATAAAATGTATGTCATATGTCTTCAATGATATTTTAATTTTGGATTAAAGTCTGAACCAAAATGCAGCAGAAAGCAATTAAAAACATTTGTTGACCAAGACTTATCGAGGCTATAACAAGTGTAAATGGTTAAAAAAAATTTGGAAAAAAAATAAAGGTGTTAAATTCTTAATAGTTTAAGGTTTAAACAAAAATTAATTATTTTATTCTATTAGTTTGACAAATTGATCCAATACTTCATATTTTTCTTTTCATAGCAACTGTGATTGGTAGTTTAATATTACTCTTGCACAGTTTGAATAATTTATTTTAATAATTCTAAATATAGTATTTAAAGTACTTTTTTTAGTTTGTCATGTGTTCTTTTCTCTGTCTTTCTTCTTGATTTCTTAATGTATTTTATTATTGTGATTAGTCTTATAGTTTAATTTTTTTTAGTTTGTGTGTTTTTCATGATCTTAGTTTTCTCCACATATTTGAAAATTATTTTTCTTTTCCTTTAATATATATTTATTTAAACTAAAAAGTTGAGAGCAATTAATTACAAAGTCTGAGTGAGATTCTTTTAATAACTAATCAAATTCTTTCATTATTTTAGGTTGTAACTAGAGCCGTCAAAATGGGTTGGAACCCGCGAGTCAACTCAGCTCACTACAGGTTCGGGTTAGGTTGAAATTTTTTAACAAATTTCAATACGGATTGATTTTTGATCTGGCTCATCTAGAACCCGGCTCACCAACCCGCAAATAAAAAGAGTCACACAAGTATTTTTTATTAAGTTGGACTTTATATTTGGGTCATGTTAGGTTGTTTTTTTAATCTACACGTAAATAATTTGTATTTTTATTATTTTTGTTTGTATTTGAATTGTATTAAAATTTATTTAGATTTTAGTTAGAATTATAATTTAGTTTTGACTTAAAATAAAATAAAAAAAATTGTATTTTTTTTAATTAAGTAAACCCGTGAACCAACCCGTTTAACCCGCCAACCCATGATGGGCCAGACTGGATTCGAATTTTTTTTGCTTACTAAAAAGTGAACCGGGTTGGATTGACTCACTAAATCATCAACCCATGGTGGGTTGAACCGGGTCGGACCGGCTTATCCGCTTTACAACTCTATTTGTAACCAATTTGTCTCAAAAAAATGGTAAGACAATATACTCACCAAACATTTATGAGATATATGCCAAAGTGGTAACTTAATAACAATTTGTATAAACTCCTTTCATTTCAAAATTAAAATTAAACGAAATAAGTTATGCCTGCCCGAGTTTTTTTTCTTAAATAATTAAGAAAATTAATCGTAAATTAAAATTAATTTTGCAAAAGTTAAAACATGAAATTTTATGTATTATTTTTTTACAAATTAACTTTCCCTAAATTAATTTTAATCTATATAAATTCAATTTCATTATTTCTTTTCAAATGTTATTATTCGAAGCTTATATTTATCAAAGAATCTATTATAAGAAAAATTATGAGAGTTGGTTATAATATAGGAAGACGGTAAGAAATGAAACAATATAATCATACTTTATTATAACAACTCAAAATACATATGAGTAAGAAAAAGATGACATTGCATCCGAAGAAAAAGATGACTCAGTAAGGTAGAGGTGGGGCTTTGTGTTGTGGTGGAGGCGGTGCCTGGTGTGGTGGTGGTGCTTGGTGTGGTGGTGGCGGCGATGTGTGGTGGTGGTGGTGTGGATGGTGGTGGTGATGAGGTGGTGGTGCTTGGTGGGGTGGGCAATGGTGTGGTGGTGGTGGTGTTTGGTGTGGTGGTGGAGGTGGAGGTGGTGCTTGGTGTGGTGGTTGTGGTGCTTGTGGTGGTGGAGGTGGTGCTTGGTGTGGTGGACACCCTTTACCATTAACACATGGAAATTGTTCAATGAGTTCTCTTGCTTCTGTCTTCATCGTGCACAAATCTGCATCATAAAAATCTAATAATTAAGAACAATGCCAACTTAATTTTTCAAATGAAACAGTAACTCCAATTCCCCAAAAAACTATGTGAAAGATAAAGACGCATTTGAACTGAGAAACTAAAGAGAGAGTGAAATAACATTATTATTAACCTGAAGTCATGATGATGAGGGCTAACAAGAACGTCATATTGACAATGAAATATTTTGAAGACCCCATGCTATTCACTGAACATGTTATTCAACTGCAATTATTCATCTATTTATACTCAAAATGGTGGAAGCAGTTTCACACAAAAGACAAAAATAAATAAATAGGCCTTTTTAGGTAGTAATTATGTTAACTTATGCATTCAATGCAAATGTGATGATTTGTACTTTTGTTAATTAATTGTGAATTAAATATAAGTGTAATATTGTATGCTTTTATTAGTAATAATGATATACATTCAACTTAATTAACCAATCAATTATATATATATATATATATATATATATATATATAAATATAAATAAAAAATAAAATATATATATATATATATATATATATATATATATAAATATAAGTAAAAATTAAAAAAGAAAATTTTATTTAAAAAATAAATTAAAAATAAAATTATTAGTTAGAAAAAAAAAGTTGGGACAAAATGAAGTAATATATTAGTATGAGCATGAGAATCTAATTTACTATTTGATTTGTCATTGTAGAAATAATTTATATTCACTACAAAAATTGAGGTACCTCGTGGTGTTTTTAATATGATAATTTTTAAAAAATGTTATAATTTACATTATAATACGACAATTTAATAAATGTCATAATTTGTATGTATAATATTGCATTTTTAATCGATGATATTTTAAAATTATATTATTAATGAAAAATATGACATTTTAAAGTGTCATTTTATAATACATCATTATTGTGTTTAAGCATCTAGTTTTTTTTATTTCTCTTTTATTTTCTAATTTGGTATTTTCTCTTTTACACACTCCCTCTTTTTTTTTAATTTCTCTCCTTTTTTAATTTTTCATTTTCTCCGATTTGATACACTCATCTGGTCTCTCCTTTCTCATAAGTTAAAATTCCCGAGAATACAATTTTCATCTCCCTTTACGGCGTCCATGGAAAATGACACTCGCGTAAATAACAATGTTTGAAAATATTATAATATAAAAAAAAAAAACATTTCAACTTACGCAATTTGATGCAGTGATTTGCCTTCATAAATAAAGTGTCAAATATAGTTTTAGTCTCTAAACTTGGATGTGAAAGTGGAATTCATCTTTGTCTTAAATTTTGATACATTTTGGTCCTCAAACCTAAAAAATAAATGTATATAGTCCTCATAAGCCAATTGTAGTAAAGTTTTTTTATGCGCTAAACGCGTTTTAGGATGACGTTTAAGTTGTTTACATCGTTTTGACATATTTAAGCTCAAATGTTAGCCATGATCATCGTTTAACAAAATTAACACCAATAAAAAAGAATATAACCAATGGCAGATCTTCAGACCAAACTTAGAGGGTGCCTAGATAAAAGGTTAAGTTTATTTTTAGTCTATGAACTTTGACACAAAATTGAATTTCGTTACTGTCTGAAATCTTAATACATTTTAGTCCTCAAACTTTAAAAAAGGATGGATATAGTCCATTTACCCAATTACGTTAATTTTTTTTTTTTGTGTGTCAAATGCGTTTTTCAACAAATATTGAAACGGAAACGTGCCAGATAGTATAAACAACTCAAATGCTACCATGAAATGCGCCTATACTTTAATAGAAATTTTAAGTAATTGGATTAAAAGGACTATATCCATTCATTTCTAACGTTTAAGGACTAAACTATATTAAAGTTTCAGATAAAAATGAATTTCACGTCAAAACTAAGAAATTAAAAACATATTTAACACAAGAAATGTATAAAATTTTTAAAAATATCAATTGCATTAAAATTGAAAAAAAAATATATATATATATATATATATATATATATATATATATATATATATATATATATATATTACCTACATATAATAACAAAATGGGGAGGAGGAGGGGGTGTCATGACCCTTCTATACCTATACTAAGATTCGCCACTAAATATAACCATTCATGTTTGAAGTTTGTGGAGCAAAATGTTTCAAAGTATGAGACAGGAACATATTCAAATTTTGCGTCCAATTTTAAGAACTAAAAACATATTTAACTCTAAAACAAAATAAAGAGAATGTATATATAAGAGAATAAAGACCCATAAAATTATTGCCTTAAGTCAATGCCTTATGTGGTTAAGTTTAAGTCTCATTGGTGTTGTATCTCTCTAGTGAACCTCCTCTTCTATAAACCCAACATATATATATATATATATATATATATATATATATATATATATATATATGATATGGTGAAATTGGTAGACACTACAGACTTAATTGGATTGAGTTTTGGTATGGTAACTTAACAAGTAATAATTTTCAAACTCAGAGAAACCTTGGAATTCACAATGGACAATCCTGAAATCTTATTTTTTAAAAACACATAAAAATTCAGAAAGTGATAATAAAAACGGGATAGGTGCAAATACTCTATGGAAGTTGTTATAACAAATGAAATTGATGACTTCTTTTATTTCATTAGTAAAAGAATCCAAGAGAGGCTCAAGAGTTTTGAAGGTCTAAAGCAAACTTAAAAAATGAGGCATTTTATTTAAAATTAAATTTTCAAACTTTTTCTGATGCAAAATCATTTATTAAATTGTCATAATTAATTTTATTTAACATATCTTTTTCAATAGATAACGGAGCTAATTCGTCTAATCTTTCTTGGGACATTGTTGATCTTAAAAAAGTTTTTATTATCTTTAGTTTTGAGAAAGTCATTTGGGCCGAAACAACTGACACAGTAATTGTTTACATTATTTTAATCACTAACTACTTCTTTTTCTCTATTGTTGCTTTCATCTATATCTATATTGTTATTGTCTTTTTCATTCAAAGAACACTCACCTGTATTTTCTAATTCATTTTTCTTATTTATTTATATAAATTTATTCATAGCTCTTTTTGTGATGTAATTAATGCCCTAATTCTTCTCTTCTTCTTTTTTTGATTTCTGAATACCTGATTCAAATTTTTTAGTTAACATATCTATATATTTTTATATGAAATAAAAAATTATAATATATAAAATATTACTAAAGATAAATATATACGGCAAATGAATTAAAACAATAAAATCTGATTTTGGTTGTCAATGGTTTAAGGTGATAGAGAATGATGATATGTGTGAAAAATTGAGTAAATGAAACTTTATGAACATTGCGTCCAAGGAAAAGCCTTTATGAATTTCAAAAACTAGAATGGTTGTTCTGGTTAATGTTAAATCGTACCGGATTGATAATATGTTCAAAACAAATTGGATCCCTCAATATTAAAAGTAACATGTGGGGTGTGATTACAGGAATCAGAAATCTAGAATATGTCACCAAATTCGACTAACATATACCGGATTAGTCATTCCGGAAAGAGTAAATTAATTTTATTATAAATTAATTTAAAAACAAAATAACGAAGGATAAAATGGGACATTATGTAAAATAGAATAAAATTTTCTATTCCTTTAAAATGACCTTTGATATGTGCAAAAATATAAAATTATATATACCTATAATATTTCTAGGATCATATCAAATACAAAATTTGGAGTTATGTTTCTTAGTCACTTATGTACGTATCCTTTTGTTTTGGGTTTATTGCTTTTTGGTTTTAAAATTTTCTTTTTAATTTCTAATCAATAATAATCATATATTTTGTTTCTTAAAAACAAGATATATAGTGTGATTTACATGAATATATATATGCTAACCAATATAAAAATTAAATGTAAATAATGATTTTTTTTTCTCGTCAACTATCCTATACCAACAAATTTAGTTCATTTGATAGAGTTTTCCTCAAAATTGATATATTAGAACACCTCACCATTTAGGTTTGTACTGAAATATCGTTTGGGTTTTATTCTACAAATTCTTTTTTTATACGTACAAAAAGTTAAATGATAAATTATAATTCTTTTTCCTCTCACAATTATCCTGTAGCGATTTCTAAACAGTACAAATGTATCTTCGTTAACATAAATATATTATGATTAACATAAATACGTATAATAAATTATATGATAAGAGGAAAAGTACATTGGAGTTTCTGTAGTCGAACTTTTAAAAGAGAATAAAAATTATTTAGTAAAAAGTAAATTTTCAAATAAAACAAAGACTAAAGATTAAATATGAGTTTTTTTTATGTTACCTAATGAATTAAAAGTTGAAGTAATTGAACATTTGAAATTGAAAATTAAATATTTTTATGTGAAAAATAATACATAATAAATATAAATATTATAATGGAATATAAATAATATTCTTATAAATTGTGTCACTGCCTTAATCGCTTTCACAACGTTTGACGTGCTTGGTTGAGCACGACAAGGACACCTTAAGAGTTTGAAAAATTTAAAAACAAACTTAAAAAATAGGTATTTTATTTAATTTTTTTTAAAATTTTTTTTAATGTAAAATTATTTATTAAATTGTCATAATTAACATTTCTTCTTTGATAGATAATAAGGCTAATCCATTTAATCTTTCCTGAGACATGGTTGACACCGAAATTGTTAATATTATTCTATAAGTTATATATACACTTGGAAAAGAATAAGGGTGGGCAAAAAATCCAATTTTTCTGCTCCAATCCATTTTATCTATGATCCAATCCATTTAATATCCATTCTATTAAAAATCCAATCCATTTAAAATTCATTTTATTAGATCTGGATATCAATCTAATCTACATTTCATATATTTTATGGATTGGATATTCATTCTCGAAATCTAGATTTTCGAAATGGATAATCCAAAATATCCAATTCAAATTTTCACTTTATATTTTTTGTTAGGTTAGGCTAAAGGTTGAGATGGACTAGCCAAAATTTAGTCGTATTTGATTGATTTGGCGTGACCCTATACAAAATTTGGCCGAATTAGGCCAAATTCTGTCAAGTCAGTCCCGATCGAGATTTGACCTAGTTGGTCCTAGACAAAATTTGGAAGTATTCGGTCAAATCTGTCAAATTCTTTGGTGTCAGCCCTATGAACACAAATTTGGATCCACATCCATTATTTGGATCCAAAATGGATGTGGATTAGATTTTCAATAGGACTGACACCATAGAATTTGACAGATTTTTTGTCGATGCCAACGAGGCCAAATTTCAACATGGGTTGAACTTGGATGACTTTCGGACGAATTTCGGTCGGGACGACGTGACCAAATTTGGGCTAAGGTCGACTCGACAAAATTTCAATCGAGATCGACTTGACTAGATTCGACTGAATTTCGGCCAGGGCCGATTTTGCCTAATACGACCAAATTTTGGCTAGAGCCGACTTGGCCAAATATGACCACATTTGGGTCAGGGTCTGATCAGTCAAATTTCGGTCAGGGTTGACTCAACTAAATTCGTCGGTTGGGACCGACTTGACTGAATATGACCAATTTTTTTATCATAGTCGACTAAGTTGAATATAGTCAAATTCCGTTCAGGACTTAATCAACCGAATACGGCTAAATTTGGGCAAGTGCCGACTTGACCAAATTTTGGTCATGACCAACTCGACTGAATTTGGTCAAATTTAGGTTAGAACCGACTCGCCTAAATATGACCAAATTTCGGTCGTGACCGACTCTTCCGAATACGACCAAATTCAGGCCAAGACCAACTCGGTCAAATTTTGGTCTAGGCCAACACGACCGAATTTTGACCGGAGCCGACTCGTCTAAATTCGGCCGAATTTCGATCTTAGCCGACTCAGTTGAATACGACCAAATTTCGATCGTGACCGACTCATTTGAATATGGCCAAATTTCACCCTAGACCGTCTCAGCCAAATATGACCAAATTTGGGTCAGGGCCGACTCGGCCAAATCTCAATCGGGGCCAACTCGATTGAATTTGACCAAATTTTGACTAGAGCCAACTAGGTTGAATACAACCAAATTTTTGTCGCGGTTGTCTCGGCCGAATATGATCAAATTTTGTCTAGGTCGACTCAGCCCAATGCAATCAAATTTGGGTCGGGTGAACTCAACCGAATACTTCCAAATTTTGTCTAGGACCAGTTGGGCCAAATTTTGATTGAGACCGACTTGACAGAATTCAGCCAAATTTTGTATAGGGTCACGCCAACTCAATCAAATACTACTAAATTTGGACTAGTCGGTCTCAACTTTTAGCCTAACCTAATCAAAAATATAAACTGAAAATTTGGATTGGATATTTTGGATTATCCATTTTGAAAATCTAGATTTAGAAAATGGATATCCAATTCATAAAATATATAAAATATATATATCAGATTGATATCCATATCCAATAAAATGGATTTTAAATGGATTGAATTTTTAATAAAATAGATATTAAACGGATTATATCATAGAAAAAATAGATTGGATTATAAAAAATGGATGTTTTGCCCACCCTTGATTAGAATTTTGTGACACATCTCTTCGCATATTGAATGTCAGAACAAAAAAACTAATAAAAAAATATTGTCTGCCAACATCTAAACACTTTTCTAAAATCATCCATGTAATGATAGCAGACATTTGCAAAAGCTTCAAATTATTGTTATTGCATAAGGATAGCTTTCCTATTTCCGGTAAAATAATGTCATTTCTCTTCCTTCTTTCGATCAATAACAAATTATTATTTGAATAAGGATAAACAGCAAAGAAGCAAAGAATAACATTAGCTATACTGCAACCAGTAAATCAAAGTACCATTATTTTATGAAAGAATCAAGTATTTCAGTACATTAATGTGAGACGTGCGACGTGGGGCGTGAGACGTGAGACGTGGAAGGTGAGACATGGGCGTGATACATGAGACGTGGAACGTAGGACATGAGACGTGAGATGTGGGACGTGGGACGTGAGATGTAAGACGTAAAACGTGGGACATGAGACGTGAGACGTGGAACGTGGGACGTGCGACGAGAGACAAGAGATGTGAGAAGAGTGATGTGAGACGAGAGACGTGAGAGACATAAGCGTCGTGGAACGTGAGACGTGGGACGTGAGACGTGAGAGACGTGCGACCTTAGACGTGAGACGTGAAACTTGAGACATGAGACGTGCGACGTGCGACGTGCGACGTGAGACGTGAGCGTACCTAAACACTAAACCTTGAAATTTATATTCATAAAATTTAAACCTTACAATTTAATTAAAAATTTTAGAAGTTTAATAAAAGAATTGTTAATGATCCATAAATTTGTACTAACAAATTTAAGTTATACTCTTGTAAAAAAATGTCTTAATAAAAAGAGATTAAATACATATAAAAGTGAAAGAATAAAAATATGAGGGTAAAAGTAATAATTAATGTTTATTTAACACATAAAAATAAAATTATGAGGATAACAACAATAATTTATATTCATTGAACTCTTAAATGAGCGGAAGGAAGCAGAGGATGATTTAAAAAGTTAAACTAAGGATGGACAAAAAATCTAATTTTCATGATCCAATCCATTTTTGCTATGATCCAATCCATTTAATATTCATTTTATTAAAAATCCAATCCATTTTTCTGGATTTGGATATCAATCTGATTTACATTTTATATATTTTATGGATTGTATGTCCATACTCTAAATCTAGATTTTCAAAATGGATAATCTAAAATATTCAATCCAAATTTTCAGTTTATATTTTTGGTTAGGTTAGGCTAAAAGTTGAGACAGACTAGGCCAAATTTAGTCATATTTGATTGAGTTGGCGTTACCCTATACAAAATTTGGCTAAATTAGGATAAATTCTGTCAAGTGGGTCCCGATCAAAATTTGGCCCAGCTGGTCCTGGACAAAATTTGAAAGTATTCGGTTGAGTTCACTCTAACCTAAATTTGACTGCATTGGGCTGAGCCTACCTAGAAAAAATTTGACCGTATTCAGCCGAGACAACTGCGACCAAAATTAGGCTGTATTTAGCCTAGTTGGCTCCAGTCAAAATTTGGTCAAATTCAATCGAGTTGGCCCCGATTGAGATTTGGCCGAGTCGGCCTTGGCCCAAATTTGGTCGTATTCGGCTGAGACGGCCTAGGATGAAATTTGGCCGTATTCAAATGAGTCGGTCACGATCAAAATTTGGCTGTATTCAACTGAGTCGACCACGACTGAAATTCAGTCGAATTTAGTCGAGTCGGCTCCGGTCAAAATTCGGTCGTGTTGGCCTCAACCAAAATTTAACTGAGTTGGGCTTGGTTTGAATTTGGTTGTATTCGGCAAAGTCGATCGCGACCGAAATTTGGTCATATTTAGGCGATTCGGTCCTGACCTAAATTTGGCCAAATTTAGTCGAGTTGGTCATGACCAAAATTTGGTCAAGTCGGAACTAGCCCAAATTTAGTCGTATTCGGTCGAGTAAGTCCCGAACGAAATTTGACTATATTCAACTTAGTCGGTTGTGATCGAAAATTGGCCATGTTCAGTCAAGTCGGTCCCGATCGACGAATTTAGTTGAGTCAACCCTGACTAAAATTTGATTGATCAGGCCCTGGCCCAAACGTGGGCATATTTGGCCAAGTCGGCTCTGGCCAAAATTTGGTCATATTAGGCAAAATCGGTCTTGGCCGAAATTCAGTTGAATCTAGTCAAGTCGATCTCGACTGAAATTTTGTCAAGTCGACCTTGGCCCAAATTTGGTCACGTCGTCCCCGACCGAAATTCGTTCGAAAGTCATCCAAGTTTGTCCCATGCCGAAATTTGGCCTCGTTGGCCCCCGACAAAAAAATTGCCAAATTCTATGGTGTCAGCCCTATGGACACAAGTTTAAAAAATTTAATTTGAATTTATTTTATGAAAAATGTATTTTGGATTTTGAACTTGATCCAAATATTTAGATCTGGATTTAAACTTGATCTAAATATTTGGATCTGAATTTTTAAAAAATTCAATCTACTTTTTTGAAAAAATGGATTTGGATCGAAAATCTAATCCAATTATTTGGATTCAAAATGGGTGTGGATTGGATCATTAAAAATCCAATCCATGATCACCCCTAGAAAAGAATATAGTCTTTTTATATAATTAAGAATGTTAATTGGTTTATCATTTTTCAAACCTATAATTTCTCTTAAGATATTTAATTATGAAAATAAATCAAATTCATCACTATCCAACAAATTATCATGTTTTAAAGATTTTTAAATGTTTAAGCATTTTTCTCTAAAAAATGTATAATCTAGTGACTTTAACTTTTAAACACCACAACAAATATCTTCATATATTTTAAATTGTTCAAATCTACTCCGAAGTGTGGTAATTTCTTTAGCTACAATATACAAAAAGTAATCAATTATAACAATTCGTGAAGAGATTTTACAATTTTATTCTCAATGTTTTCATTAAATTGTTTCTTTTTTCATCTAATACATTTTTCACAAAACTTATGTTCTTTTCAACTTGATAATAAGTCTTTTTTTCCCTAAACTTCTTTTTACAGAAAACTCAACTTTGAATTATGCTCCGTTTAATCTATTATCCCCAAAAGACTAACCCCTACTATAATTAATAGTTATGTAGAAAAATTCCAATTTCTCGTCAAAATATATGCAAAAAAAAAATCTTAAAGCTCGTAAATCGAAATGTACCAAAAAAATTTGGACAAAAGAAACACATTTTTAATTTTATTACAATTCCAAAACAAAATAAAAACCGCAACAATAGAAAGAAAAACATACTAACTAGAAATGAAATGAAAATTTAGTATACACGAACAATATGAGATTGAAGAATAGTAATCTCTCAAGACCCTAAAAAAATAACTCTTAGAATAGAAGAAAGTAAGGAGAGACAATAATAGTCATAAAGAGATAAAAAGATAAAAGAAAAAAATAGAATTATAAAAGAATAAAAAAATCTAATCATTATCTTTTTCGTAAACAAAATTATAATTTACTAAAAGGTTTTAACTCATTAATTATCATTTTTAATACTAATAAAAATTAACATATACTAATGATAATTTAATTAAATTTTATTCTCAATCATAAATTTATAATTAATGTAATAGAGTTATATTTGTAATAAAATATTCTTGAAGGCCTTTTTTTATCATAAACATAAGTTTATAATTAATTTAATAGAGATATATTGTTACAAAAATATTTTTTCAAGGCTTTTTTTCTAAAATTAATTTTATAATTAATTAATTAATAGGTAATATTAGTAGTAAAAAATATTTTGAGGCCTTTTTTAACTGGAGGCCTAAAGTGGGTGACTTTAATTACTTTACTCTTGAACCGACCTTGAAGCAAGATTACAATACCTAGTTGATTTTGGTGGAGGCAATGGTAGTATGGATTACAACCAATAGGTAATTTTCCGTCATGACATTTTTCGCTCCACTCCTTGATGATCTTCATCAATGATTTGCACAAACATTCATGCATCTTTTTTTTTCTTTCTCTTTAGGAAAATGATATTTTAACCCACTTTTTTTGATCCACTTTTAACCCACCACTCTCATCACCCTTAGATCATTTATTTTAATTTTTTGTAGTGATGTGATGTGATGATCTAAGGGTGATGAGAGTGATGGGTTAAAAGTGGATCAAAAAAAGTGGGTTAAAGTATCATTATCATTCTCTTTAATACAGGGAGAATGTTAACCAATGTCCTAAGAGCATTGGTTAAGGAAAAATTAATATGCATTTGTTCCATTATTTTTACATTTAAAGTTGAAATAATTAATTCTATTAATTAAAATAATATAAAGGTATACAATAAATTTTATAATGACAAAAATATCCTTTGAAATTTCGAAGCAATAACTTTATGATAGAAAATAAACATTTTAGAATTTCTAAGGCCTCTACTAAAAAGCAAGAAAAATATCTCTTTGAAAAATTCCTAGTTATATGTATTTATAATTAATAATTTCAGATATTGAAATATTGTCTATTTCTTTAATACAAGAGATTTTGTTAAACTAAGATAAATGTTACAAGAGGTGATCGAGAAATCAGAGAAAGGAAATGCAATGAAGTATCAAATTGATACTTTAATTATTATTATTTTTTTCTAAACTTTTTAGATGTTTAACTATTTTTTGTTGGTTTTTCTGTTAATTTAAACTTTTTATGGTTATTTTATTTTTTTAAAGGTATTTAAACTTTGATTGGTGAGCATTAAATAAAATATTAAATATAATTGTACAATACTAATAGACATTTTTGTCCTCTAATAAAACTACATTAAAAGTTATTAGGTCAAATTTCATTTAATATTACAATTTATTATGACACTAGTTAGCAATACCTTAGTATATTTATTTAAATTAAAAAGTAGAGAGCAATTAATTGCACACTGTTAATGATGATAATTAATATGTATTGAATCTGGTAAAAGTTTATAGTTAACTTAATAACCTTTTGCAACATCTTTGTTAACTCCACAAATCATTATATAAAAAAACAATATTTTAATATCTGAAATTATTAATTACAAATACATAAATTTAGCAATATAAAAAAATTAATTACCCAAAATTTTAGTAGAGACTTTAAAATTTTCAAATTATTTATTTTGTATCTTAAAATTTTGAAGGACAATTTTGTCTTTATAAACTTTTTTATGTGCCTTTATATTATTTTAATTAATGACTTAATTATTTCAGTTTTTAATGTAAAAATAATAAAACTAATGCACATTAATTATTCATTAATGTTAGGTTTTATAGAGGGTATCACTGGAGAGATACAACACCAATGAGACATGAGCCCAACCATAGAAGGCATTGACACCACTCTCAACCCAAAACTTTAAGACAATAGATTTATGGGTCAATGAGTCTTTATTCTTATATAATGCTCTACTCTCTCATTTCTGGTCAAATCAATATGAGACTTAGACTCACACTTGAATTCCTAACGATTAACCACTCGTTAGCATTCTCCTTTTAATTATTTTAGTTTTGTAACCAATTTGTCTCGGAAAATGGTAAGACAAGATGCTCACATATCATTTATGAGATAAATGTCAAAGTAGTAACTTAATAAATAACTTGTATAAATTCCTTTGCATATCAAAATTAAAATTGAAAAAAAAATAATCATCTTTTATTATAAGAACTAAGAATACATATGAATTGCATCCGAAGAAAAAGATGACTCAGCAAGGTGGAGGTGGGGCTTTGTGTTGTGGTGGAGGCGGTGCCTGGTGTGGTGGTGGCGATGGGTGGTGTGGGTGGTGTGGATGGTGGTGGTGGTGTGGTGGGCAATGGTGTGGTGGTGGAGGTGGTGAAGGAGGTGGTTGGGTTGGTGGGCAGTGGTGTGGTGGTGGAGGTGGTGGTTGAGGTGGTGGGCAGTGGCATGGTGGTGGAGGTGGTGGTTTGTGTGGTGGTGAAGGTGGTGGTTGTTGTGGTGGGCAGTGGTGTGGTGGTGGAGGTGGTGGTTGGTGTGGTGGTGGTTTGTACGGTGGGCACCCTTTATCATTATCACATGAAAATTGATCAATGGATTCTTTTGCTTCCGTCTTCATCATGCACAAATCTGTATCACAAAAATCTAATTAAGAATAATGGCAACTCAATTTTTCAAATAAAACAATAATCCCAATTCTCCAAAAACACTACGAGAAAGATTTGATTTACTAGTAAGAAATCAAATGTGTAATGTAAATGAGAAAGACTTTCTGAATTTAGAAACTAAACAGAGTGAAAAAAGCATCATTAATAACCTGAAGTCATAATGAAAAGGGTTAACAAGAATGTCATTTTGACAATGAAACATCTTGAAGCCACCATGGTGTTCATTGAACATGTTATTCAACCACAATTATTCATGTATATATACTCAAATGGTGGAAAGAGTTTCACACAAAAGACAAAAAATAATAAATATGTCATTTTAGGTACTAATTGTGTTAACTTATGCCTTCTAGAATGCTTTGTAGTTTTGTTAATTAATTATTTTTTCATAGCAGTAACTAATACATAAATAATAAAAGAAAAATAATTAGACATTATTACAGAAAAACTTTTAAATAATGATCAAATTTTGGTGACAAAAAATATTTTTAGAGACTCATTTAGAGACCATTTTCTTTCATAGTCAAAATTTTAGCAGTTAATGTTAGTACCAATATAAAGACAAATTATAAAATTTTAAAATTATTTTAATTAATAATAATTTTTAGTTTATAATTTAATATTTAAATTGAGTACTATAACGACAAATTATTTTTTGTCACTAAAATTGGTCATTATTCAAAAAATTTTTTAACAAATTATTTTTTGTCACTAAAATTAGTTATTATTTAAATATTTTCTTGTAATGCATTAAAAAAAGTCAAAACCCATGTTTGTTAATTAAGTGTGAATTAAATATAAATGTAATATTTAATGACTTATTAGGAGCAATGATATACATCACCTTAATATATATATATATATATATAAAAGTAAAAATTAAAGAAAATAATTTTATTTATATTATAAATTAAAAAGAAAATGATTAATAATACGTCTGTCGAGTTTAAATTGTAATTTGAGATTAGTGAGAAAAAACAAAGTTGGGGCATATTGAAATAATATGTTAGTATGAGCATGATGAATCTAATTTATTATTTGATTAATCACCGTAAAAATAATTTATATTCACCAAAAAAATGTATGTGGTGACTTGTTTTGGTACGACGATTCTTAAAAAATATCGTAATTTATAATATAATACAGTTTGATAACTTCCAAGACATTTTTATTTTTATTTGTTGTTATGTCAAACTAGCAAATACATATACGTTGTCGTGCATGTGTGTTTACACTTTTTAATTTTTAAAAAGTTTAAATTAAGATTAATAACAAATATATAATTTTTAAAATAGTTATTAAATATAAAATTTAAAAAAAAATACGTAAAAAGAATATTTAAATAATGATTAAAACAAAAAAGAATTTTAGAAAAATAATTAAAGTAAATTATTTATAAAATAATTAATTATTAAAATAATTAAAGGTAAAACGGATATTATGAAATATGGATAAAAAAGAGAAATCTTTTTTATTGTTATAAATGTCACACAAATAATAAAAGAATGTGACATTTTTAAATTGTCATTTTATAATAATAATTATTTTTTTCAAGCAACTAATTTTTTATTTCTTTTTTATTTTTTATTTTGGTATTCTCTCTTTTACATATTCCATCTCTTTTTAATTTCTATATCTTTTGTAATTTTTCATTTTTCTCAATTTCATGCACCCATTCGTTCTCTCCTTTCTCTTAAGTTAAAATTTATGGGAATACAATGTTCATCATCCATTAATGGCATTTTCGAAAACCGTCACACTAGTAAATAATAATGTTTGAAAACATTGTAATATACAAAAATAAACGTTACAATTTACACAAATTTTTGTTGTGATTTGTCTTCATAAAATAAAAGGTAAAATACGTCTTTAATTCTTAAACTTGGACGCAAAATTGTAATTCATCTTTGTTTTAAATTTTTATATATTTTGGTCCTCAAACATAAAAAATAATGGATATAATCGTTCTGTTTGAGCTTCGTAACATGCTTCTTCTTTATCCACTGCACACAAAGACAATTATGTCTTTCTCTCTCCACATTAAAGTAAAGCAAAATTCAGAAAACATAACCTAGGTTAGTTATTACAAACTACAACACCTCTGTTTAATCCAATAACCCTAAGCTCGTCATCCCAAATTGATCCTTGAGTTTCTTAAACCGAGTTTGCTTCAGTGGCTTGGTGAAAGTGTCTGTTATTTGTTTTTCGGTGCAGCAATAGACTAGGTTTAACTTTCTTTGCACACTTGATCTCGGAGAAATGAAACTTCGTATCAATGTGGTTGCTTCTCCTATGTAGTTATGTAGAATAGGATTCTTTGATAAATTGATGCCAAATTTGTTGTCAATATGCAACTGAAGTGGTTTCTTATAAACCAATTTTAATTCCTCTAGTACTACGGGTGGCAACGGATAAGGCGAGGACGAGTTTCGCTATTCCATACTTATCTTCGTAAAAAAAATATTCATCTTCATCCTCATACTCAAATTCAACGGGTATCAAACTTTTGTCCATCCCATCCCTATCGGGTAACGAGTATAATCTCGTACTCATACCCATACCCGTTTTCTTAATACTTTAATATTCATTTTAATTAATTTTTATAAAATGATAAAAAATTACAGTAAAGCAAACATAATAGTATCAAATATTCAATATCAAGAGGATGATTGTTTCTTCGATATCAAATACTTTGAAATAAATTATAATTGTTTACATTTTAGATTAGAATACCAAATAAAATTTCATGAGAACCAAAATATTTATTAAATTTGCAAACATTAACGAAATCTAGTTGATAAAATTAAAAACTATTTTAAAAAATATAAAAGGAAAAAAATATTGAAATTAAAATATATTTTAAATTTTTGTTTACTTCAATTTTTTAAATTATAATGAATCTCTTTTTTATACACTAATAAAAGTTATAATACATCACTTGATCAAAATGACACAAAGAACAAATAATAAACATAATAATAAAATTTTAACATAGATCTTGTATCTTTTGAACTTCAATATATGTTGGATGGTGAAAAAAAAATCATGGCAATTACATTAAATTTTTATATTGTAGTAAATAAAAATTATGTATACAATTACAGTGAAAAAATTAAAGTATGATTGCAATAATTTAGAAAATAAAAAATAATTGGATTAAATATATCGAAATAGTATTCTACATGATGAAAATAAACAAAAAAATAAAAATATTAAAAAATTAATAAATGTGTGTCTTATAAACAATTTGGAGACTATTGAAAGGAATTACACAAAAGAAAACAAATGTATAATTAAGGGTATGATAAGATGAAAATCTTAGAGATCTAAGAAAACTTTTCAAATATCAACATATATACTCAATGGTTAAGAAATAACAAAAATTATTTTAGCAAAACAAAAAGGTTTTTCAAATGAAACAAAAACTAATAATAATAATAATAATAATAATAATAATAATAATAATAATAATAATAATAATAATAATAATAATAATAATAATAATAATAAGTAATTTTTTTTTATATTTACCTGGTAAATGAAAGGTTTATGTTATTAAACACTTAAATTGAGAGTATTAAACATTCTCATGTGAAAGGAAAATATACAATAAATAAAATATTAAAAAATATTAAAAAATAATAGAAATATTTAAATGTTAGAAATATTTTTTTTTTAATTGACATACATCATTCTAACATAATTACATAAAGATTATGATAAGATAAAAAATATATTGGAGATGTAAATGAGTTTCATAACAAACCAAATAATTAAAAGAAAAAAAAATAGAATATATATATATATATGGTTACTTAATTAATTGTGAATATTTTAATAATTTAAACGAGGATGTAGATATGACGAGGACATGTATTATGGCGGGGATATGTACATCTCCATCCTCATCCCCATCCCCATCCCCATCCCCATCCCCATACCCAATTAAAAAAACTGGGGATTCTCCATACTCATACCCAGTCAATGCGGGGATTCCCCGTCAAAACGGGGACGAGTTCGGACAATACCCACGGAGACGAGTTTATTTGCCATGTAGAACCTCCAACCAAAGACTCTAACAAGTTGTCTCAAATGCAACTATGTATTGTACCTCACATGATGAATGGGCTACAACCTTTTGTCTCTTAGCGTACCATGAAATTGGTGCATTAAGGTACCTAAATAGATAACAAAAAGTGCTTCCTCTCTCCACCCTGTCTCTACACCAATCTGAATTTGAATTAGCCTCCAAAATTGCTTCATTTTGTCCAATTGCCTTAGGAAAAAAATCCCATATTTTGTAGTACCTAAACAGATACCCAAAAGTGCTTCTTCTCTCCATCCTGTCTCTACACCAATCTAAACCAGAATAAGTCTCCAAAATTGCTTCATTCTGTCTAGTTGTCTTAGGAAAAAATTCCCATATTTTGTAGTACCCTTTAAGTAAATCAAAATGTGCTTTGCAGCAGGCACATGAGGAACTCTAGGGTCATGCATAAACCTACTTATCAAACCCAATCCAAAACTTAAATATGATCATCCATTTTAAACCTTTTAGAATCTCACATGCATACTTCTTACGGTGTAATAATACTCCCTTGCGAGTGTGCATAAACTCCGGCCTAAGGAAGTAGTTTAGGGAGCCTAAGTCTGTCATCTTAAATTCAGACTTCATCTTCCCTTTAAAAACTTCAATCTTGGCTTTGTCATTTCCTGTGATGATCAAAACATCCAAATATAAACATACAATAAGCATGTTTATGTGATGCGTGGCTCTCACATACTTCCTAAACTCCTTTGTACATTTGACAAAAACCCTATTTGGTTAGCACCAAGTCAATCAATTTATTCCAACCTCTAAGGGACTAAATTCAATATAGAAAATTACTTTGACACGTGAAACGCTAATGGGTTGACACGTGGACATTTCAAATAAATTTAAAAAAATTAAAAAAAATTAAAAAAATTAAAAAAAATCTAAAAAATTTTAAAAAAATTTAAAAGAATTAAAAAAACCACGAAGTAACACGTGACAGTCATTGTTTATGACCGTTAATGATTTAAACAGTGTTAGTAAAAAAAGACTCAATTGAAAAAAATTGACAAAAATTGAGACATATTTGATCACAAAAATAAAATTATGACTTATTTGACAAAACTTGACAAAAATTTGGACAAAAAAAATATTTTAACCTACTATTTATGATTATAGATCATGTATTTATAAAATGATTTATGTTTATAACAAGAGAAAACATAATCTAGGTTAGTTGAATTACAAACTACATTGGTTCTAACCCAATTGCATTAAATTTTTTTGTCAAACTCGATTTAGGTTGGCATTTGAGTTGTTTGCATCGTTTTGACACATTTAAGCTCAAATTTCAGTTGTGAACATTGTTTAACAAGTCCAAAAAAATTAATGTCATTAGGTTAAAAAGACTATATTCATTCATTTTTAAAGTTTGAGGACCCAAATGTTTTAAAGTTTAAGATAAGTATAAATTCCAATTTCGCTTCAAATTTATGGACTAATAACATATTTAACCTTAAAATAAAAAATAATATATATATATATATATATATATTTATTTATTTATATTGTACCACATGTGGATGGATGACTTCTTTTACATCGAATAATTTTTTGGCTAGATACAAACTATATTTTTGAATGTGCAATGGAACTTCGACGTCCAAAACAACGACTTGTATCGCAAACCTTTTTGTCTCGGAAAATGGTAAGAAAAGATACTCACATATCATTTATGAGATAAATGTTAAAGTAGTAACTTAATAAATAACTTGTATAAACTCCTTTTCATTTCAAAATTAAAATTAAACGAAATAAATTATGCCTGCACGAGTTTTATTTTTAAATAATTAAGAAAATTCATCCTAAATTAAAATTAATTTATAAATAATTTTGAAGTAGAAATTTGAAATTTATGTAACTTTTTTACAAATTAACTTTACTTAAATTATTTTGATTTATATAAATCCAATTTCGTTACTTCTTTTCAAATGTTATTAATGGAAACTTATATTTATCAATCAACCTATTTTAAGAAAAATTATGACTTGCGATATAAAATAGGAACAGACCGAGACGTGAAAAAAAATAATCATCTTTTATTATAAGAACTAAGAATACATATGAATTGCATCCGAAGAAAAGGATGACTCAGCAAGGTGGAGGTGGGGCTTTGTGTTGTGGTGGAGGCGGTGCCTGGTGTGGTGGTGGCGATGGGTGGTGAGGGTGGTGTGGGTGGTGTGGATGGTGGTGGTGGTGTGGTGGGCAATGGTGTGGTGGTGGAGGTGGTGAAGGAGGTGGTTGGGTTGGTGGGCAGTGGTGT
>Ga0209589_1005454_pt1 | contig 21573 bp, 15 predicted proteins | sample CowpeawhiteBW_FD_187525 | JGI IMG/M metagenome (GOLD analysis project Ga0209589, IMG submission 187525) | Root nodule microbial communities of legume samples collected from California USA - Cow pea white BW (SPAdes) (version 2) | ecosystem: Host-associated > Plants > Roots > Nodule | place: USA... | reverse complement strand
GGGCCTTGATGTAAACATAAGAAAATCAATGACCATTCCATCGGAGAGGGCCTTGATGTAAACATAAGAAAATCAATGACCATTCCATCGGAAAGGGCCTTGATGTAAACATATGAAAATCAATGACCATTCCATCGGAGAGGGCCTTGATGTAAATATAAGAAAATCAATGACCATTCCATCGGAGAGGGCCTTGATGTAAACATAGTAAATCAATGACCATTCCATCGGAGAGGGCCTTGATGTAAACATAAGAAAAATCAATGACCATTTCATCGGAGAGGGCCTTGATCTGAAAGGATGAACATGAAGATGATTTTGATATGTTGGCAAACATCATGTAAATGCTTAACATCAGTGAAACTTGTGCAAAACATTGTAGTGATTGAATTTTTTCAAATTTTCTCTTTTTGAACGATTTTTTTTGAATGACTTTCATTGATGATGTATGATGTGATACGATGAAAGTGCATGATAATTGTGAAATATGTCAAAGGGGATCTTTTGCACTTTTATTTTTTGCATTTTTTTCTAAACAACTGGCCTAAGACGCTAGGCAACTTGAGCTTTGTGGGGTAGATTAATCTGGATCGGTGGGCCAGACAAAGCTGGGCTTTGGCTAGATAAAACTGTGCTTGGGGGCCAGACAAAGTTGGCTTAGGCCAAATAAAAATGTGATTGGGGCCAATACAAAACTGGGCTCGTGGGCCAGATAAAACTGGGCTTGGGGCTCAATGAGATGAGCTTAGGGGAAACCAATATGAATTGGGCTTATTGGGCCAGGTGCAAAACTATGCTTGGTGGGCCAGTGCGAAACTGGGCTTGATAGGCTAGATAAAACACAGCTTGGAGGCCAGTCAAAGTTAGCTTTATGGCAAGTACGAAACTAAGTTTGGAGGATATATAGGTCTTTCATATGAATGAAGATGACCATCAATTTGAAAAATGTCAAGAAGATGATTTTTGTAAATTGATTCCTTCCGAAAAAACAATGGTTGAAGAAGTATGATTCATGAAAATTCTCACTAGTGTAGTGATGTCAAGATTCTTTTGCTTTTTGAATCGAGTGTCAACACACGACATGATGATATGACATGCAAATGGTTATGCATGATAGAAAGCACATTTTCTTATTTTTAAGCACAAGGAATCAAAATCTTATTGTAGAGATCAAGATCTTGAAATGCATGAATGCATGATGAAAAACTTGTTATGCTCTGCCTTTTTGAAGTTTTGTTTTTTCACGCTATGTCCTCTTTTCCAGTCATTAAACTTACTGTTATGGAGAACGTAGGATGAAATTCGAAGTATTTTGAAATGGAGTTTTTGAAAAGAAAGTAATGGTTGCAAGAGATAAGTGACAAGGTGTTCAGACATTAGTAAGCATATTTTTAAAGAGGAGAAACAAGGTGTCGAAACCTTGGCAGGGTGTTGAAACTTTGACTTAAAGAGGAGAAAACAAGGTGTAAAAACCTTAGCAAAATGTAGAAACCTCGACTTAAACAAGAAAACAAGGTGTAGAAATCATGGTGTAAGGATCAGGGTGTCGTGACCCCGATATGCAAGAGAAGCAAGGTGCCGAAACCTTGGTAAAAGGATCAAGATGTCGTAACCCTGATATGCAAGAAAAATAAGTTGTCGAAACCTTGGTGTAGGAATCTGGGTGTCGTAATCTCGATGTGCAGGAGGAATAAGGTGTCAAGACCTTGTTGTAGGGATCAGGATGTCATAACCCCGATACGCAGAAGAAAACAAGGTGTCCAAACCTTGATGCAGGGATCAGGGTGTCGTAACTCCAATATGCAGAAGAAAACAAGGTGTCGAAACCCCGATATGAAGGAGAAAACAAGGTGTCCAAACCTTAGTGTAGGGATATGGGTGTCGTAACCCCGATATGCTGAAGGAAACAAGGTGTCAAAACCTTGGTGCAGTGATTAGGGCGTCGAAACCCCAATGTGTTAGAAAAACTTGATTGATAAGGATTTTGTAATTTGAAGGAGGAAACATGAATGTATGTTGATCTTTTTGTGTTTTTCAAGGGGAAGGATTCAATAACTATTCAAATGAACGAAAAAGGCTTCTATTTGAAAGATTTTTTTTTGGACCGAGGGCAATATATGTTATGGTTGTTTGTGCAAGATGCATGTCATTATGCCAACTCATGAATGATGAATGTATGTACAACCCTTTTTCATTTTCTTGTTACTCAAGGTGTTAAAACCATAATGTCAGAACTAGGGTGTCGAAACCCTGATATGCATGAAAACCTAAATGTGTGATGGAAAAAGGTTGGTTGTGCCTTGTCTTTTGATTTTTCTATGCATGCCTGAGTCAATTGTTTTATTTGCAATCATCAAAATCATTGATTTTGAATGTTCCATTAAAGTGAGGGATGTCACACATCTCGAGGTCCAACATCTGAAATGATTATATTTTTGATTTTCTAGTTTGCGACATTAGTGCACGCATGGTTGAATTCACAAGTGAGTTAAAGGCCAAGAATTTTTAGAAAGAGTTTGAAGGAGATTGAGGTAGCCATGTGGGTGTGTTGTTCCTCACTCACCCCTAAAAGGAGAAGTAATTTGTGAATGTCAAGGCAAAAAACAAAAAAGTTCCCAAAAAGGTTGCCCCAATTTTGGTATTTTTAGAACAAGTGCTTGAGAATATGGATACATGAATGTTAGGGTGAGAAACTCATGAGATACACAAAACTGCCTCAATTTTGGCGTATCAAGAAGAATTTGAATGAAGTATGAGTTTTGTGTCAGAAAAGATAGTGGATATGGAAGGGATCAGATTAAAAGAATTGCCTAGCTGGTTTATTTTCCTTTCCCTTGCTTTTGGTAAGATAACAGGGAGTTCCCTTCTTCCTGAGACACTATTTTTTTAATCAATTCTTTCGTTTGATCAGTTTATTGAAAAACTCTATTTTTGTATCATTTCCTTTAAAGCATCATCTAAACAACATGCATAAAATTTTCAATGGCTTAGAAGGGGTTGGATGAGATGACGAGGACCAACTAAGGAGTTGGCCTAGTTTGATTTGGTATCGGGGCACCATATGTTTAGGCATGCCCCATCTGTTGATGACATGAAGAAAATGATAGGGGCTTCAAAATTTTATCCAATGTGAGAGTATGGATTGACATAAGGGCACAAAATGTGTTTAAATTACTGTAGTTATTGAAACAAGGATTAGAAAAAGGGAGGGGACTTCAAAGGTTTCTCTAATTTGAGGATCTGGATTGACACACTACCCCGGTCGAGAAGGAACGAAGAGGTTGAAAAATGATGGGGACTTAAAAAGTTTCCCTTATTTGAGGATTTGGATTGACACACTGCCCCATTTATGAAGAGGTTGAAAAAAAGATGGGGACTTCAAAAGCTTTCCTTATTTGAGGACTTGGATTAACGCACAAATTGTGTTTGGTCGGCCCCAATTATGGTAAGGCATAAAGAGGTTGAAATGTAGTGGGGACTCTAGACGTTGCCCCTAGTGTAACCATGATAATTAAGGTGAAGTTTCCCTTTCTTTTGATACATGAATGGTTATACAAATGGTAAAATGACGCAACTGCCCCAGTTTGGATTTTGGAGAAAAAGGTTCGACAATTGTATGCAAAGTTTGGACAAGGTTTAGGTTGTGAGTAGAGGATATGATAGGAAATGAAGATGAAATCCATGAAGAGGGTGAGAATGAAAAAAAGAAGAAGGAGGATGCCCCTTATCTAATTGATTAATCATGCTTATTTTAAGGAGCTTTTGGCACATGCGAATCAAAAAAATTGTCTTAGTCATTGAAAGCAGATCTCAAAACATATTTTTCAATTTTTATTTTTCTTCTTTTTTTTAAAAAAAAACCACCCTTTCAGGTTTTCAGTTTTGCAGACATTTTTTACTTTTATTTTCATGTTAAGAGAATTGCTCACAATTTGCCTAGGTTAGGATGCTCCTTTCATGTTGGTCCACCATGGAATAAAAGAAGTAGGCTTTGTGGTGGAAAGGTAATGAAAAAAAGATGAGTCTGAAAATATCATGTCATGTAGATTAGACAAATACTTCAAAAGATATGATATCAAACATTATCTATTCATTCAACCTACTGATTTGACCAAAGAATGTTTTGTCTTTTTTTTGCCTAAACTGCCCTCTCAGGTTTTTAGTCTAGCGAACTTTATTTTCTACTTCATTTTTCCTTTCTTTTGTTTTTCCTTTTTTTTTGAAATTCTTTTGTTTTTGTCTCGACGGAATCAAGGACCACCCAACCAGTGTAAGTAATGATAAACTAGTCAAATCTACCCAGCGTAATGATTGTGTTTATCAATTTGGGTAACGTCAGTGCTGACAAGGCAAATCCTTCACTCTAGGAAAGCCGAAGGATGGATGTTTTCAAAAATGCGCACATAAACGTCTCAAAGGAAAAAGTCAAGTCATTGTTCTTAATTAAACATTTGACCTTAGAAAAGTGTGACACCCCCCTTATTTTTTTTAAATTTTTTTAAAAGAACTGAATTTGACGATTTGCGAGAAAAACAAATGACTCGAAATGTGACAATCTTATTTTATTTGTTTTTGTTCATTTTTGGAGACACCCCTTATTCATATGAGATGAGACGCATGTTATGGATTGAGACAACAATTGAATGCAACACAAGTGTGTGCCTCAAGAGGCCTTTATTCCCATGATATGATGATAAAATGTGATACACTTATTTGAAAATACCATGCATGATATGTAGAGTGACATAGTGAAATGAATGTTTACGCCTCGAGAGACGCGTATTTTCATGAGATATGATGTATGATATAAAAATGTTATGCATGATTGTGCCTCAATAAGCACTTATTCACATGTACATTATGCACACAAAAGGTGAGGATTAAAGCAAGCAATCTCCCTTTGTGCCTTAACAGAGGTTGAGCGCCTAATGGATCTAAGGTAAAGTACATGCGCTCACCGGGATGGTTCCCTAAACTTAAGGATTAAGGTCACTAGAGTTATAGCCCACTTCATGATATTTCCCACAACAGTTGGTATACAACAAGGAGTGAGAGTACCAAGAAAACAAGCAAACTCTAGCTGGGGTTCTCACAATGACCACTTGGGAAGTTCATCCACTGTGGGACCGCTACACAATCCCCTCTAATTCTAAGTTACACAGACCCGGGTATAGGGGCCCACTCATGATATGCACAATGTGTGTGTATGGAGAGAGAATGGTGCATACCATAACCTCCACATGCAAAACAGCCAAAAAATTTCCCAAACAGATATGTAACAAAATAAGTAAAACAATTCACAAACAATTATTCCAAAAGACAAATATATACACATGCAAATAAAGACAATAATAAACAAATAAGAAGAAAGAGGAAAGAAAACAGAAGGAAAAACCACATCTAGTTCGCGTATCTAATTAAATGGCCTGACTCTCTAGCGTCCCCAGTGGAGTCGCCATCTGTCGCAACTAGAATCGCGACGGGAAGGCAAACTGAAAAATAAAACGGATTTGAAAAAGAGATTGGGAGTTGCCACCACAGTTATTTTTAGAAAACTATGGAAAACCATAAAATAAAGAAAGTTTGTGAAAAACCAAATTTTGGATTCGGGAGTCGGTTAAAAGTAGGGAAGGTGTTAGCACCTTACACGCCTGCCCAAGGGCGGTACCTTTAATTAAAAGTGCAAAGTCGATGTGGTTTTCAAAATGTTAATTTTCCCCCAAAAGAAATAATAAAACAAAAATGCTAAAAAGAAACAAAAATAATTTTAAATTTTTGGGCCCGACAAGGATTGACCTTGGTCCTACGTATGCTCATTAAAGATGAGAAATCAGGGTTACGTAGTTCTTTAAAAGATATTTGAAAAACAATTGAGAAAAAGATTTGATTTTTTAGAGATGATATCTCACGGTGGAGAATCAAGGATCACATAGTTCTTAAAAAGATATCTTGTTTAAAAACGTTGATGTTTTTATATTTTGAAATTTTATATATTTTTTTGGTGTTTTTTGAATTATTTGGAAACATGTATCACACGATGCGAGCGATCGGACAAACACTAAAATATAAAGAAAACTATTTTTGGTATTTTGAAAATGAGTGTCACACGGTGCAGGCTACCAGACAGACACAATAAAGCAAAAGAGAACATTTTTTATTTTTAGATTTTCCTATTTTTTCTTTGTAATTTTTATAATTTAAAACATTTTTGTTTTCTCTTTTTTTTTTGAGAAAATAATAATAATAATAATAGATACATAACAAAAAAAGGATAAAAAAAAATTAATAACAAAAAGGACAACAGTGAAAGAAAGAAAAAAAATAATAATAATAATAATAATAATAATAATAATAATAATAGGGTGCATGAGTAATGTGTGAGGTGCATGAAGTAAACATAAAACACATGCCCGAAATAAGATAAACATAAACATAGGTGCAAGGTTATCAATTATGGTGGTACGGGAAGTAAGAGGGTGGGGTGCGTGAAGTAAGTCATAGGTGTAAGAAATAAAATGATGTGGGGTGCGTGCAGTAAACAAAGAGGTGTGCTGAGCAAACACAAAAGGGAGGGGTGCAAAAATTAACAGGAGGTGCGCGAGTAAAAGCTGAAGACGGAGTAAAAATACAGAAAAGGTGTAGACAATAAATCTTGGGGTACAGTCAGTAAATGAGTTCAAAAATACAATGCGAGGTGCAGAAATTAAGGTGGGAGTGCGGCAAATAAAATATAAAATAAACCTAAAATAGAAGTTAAATACAAATAGGTTGTGGGGTCAGTAAACCTGGTGGTGCAGAAAGAAACATACGCAACATGCCAACACAAATAATGGAGGTGCAGAGATTGAAAATGGGTGGTGCACGAAGGAAGCAAACCCAAAACAAAAACAAAGAACACAAGGGTTGTAGGCTTAAGAAAAAAATCGTAGTGCAGAACATTTAATAAAAAAAGAAAAGCCCAATAAATAATGGAGGTGTATGAAAGATAAAAATCAGGGGTGTACGAAGAAATGGTTGGCCTTAGGCCCAAAGCTCTCTCATCAGCATCTTTAGGGCTCTCTTCTTCAAACACCAAGAGCATTTCTTCTCCGCGCAGAACCTCATCTCCACAGAACCAGCCGCTACTACACAACCAACGTCGCCATCATCACCTCCGCTCCAAACTGGAGCCGTCGCCACCCCATGGCCGGCCAGGAGCACCGTTGGCGATGTTACCAACATTAGAGGTGCTGCCACCTCGTCATTCCCCTTCTCACGCACGAGCCATACCAGGTTCTGGAGCTCGCCGATGCTCATCTGAGACTATCGTCGGCGTAGATGATGATCTCGCGATTTCTGTTCTTCTTCATTTTTTTAACCTGCACAAGAGAGCCCTAATCGCCTCCCGCACAACGGCATTCGCCCAGGCCACCGTCGTTGGGTTCACGATTGTCGCAAGGCAGCACTCCTCTGACGCGATGCCAGCAACGATTGTTCCTATCCCCTCTCAGTTTTAGTGCTCAGTGTTGGAAGAAAGTTGAGACTAGTTTGGCTTATTTGTTTTTATGCAGGTATGGGATGAAGGTGGAAGTACCGGAAGGTTAGCTAGTGATGGAGAAATCGACGAGGAGGTGAATCTGTTCAGAGGGATTGGGTTTGTGATTTAGTTTCTGTTTGTGCTTGCAGAAAACGTGATGTGTATACACAGTGATGGAGGAGTTGGCGGTGATGAATGATGGTGAAACAAAGAGGATAATGAAAGAATGATGAATTATGGTGGTGTAGTTGGAAGAAGGTTGGGGAGGATGAAGGGGTTGTGTTTTTTTTTAGAGAACCGAATCAGGGAAAGCCCCTGAGTGAAGAAGGTGAAGATCCCTTTGAATGAAGGGACCCTGATGATATTTGTCGTGTCTCTGCTCTGTTCCCTTCCCACTTCGAGACGTGGGATAAAGCTGAAAGCAGATGTTGCTTCCTGCTCCTTCCTTCTTCAGCCATCATGATCATGGTCAGCTAGCTACCACCCCTAACTATCAAAGACCATACGTTAACCTCTTAGTCTTCTCTTTTTTTTCATTTCATTTTTTATATACATATTTTTTGAAAAAGGAATAAAATAAAATAATAAAAAAAAGTAAACAAAATATGATTAAAATCAAAATTTAAAAAATTTAAAAAAAATTAAATTTAAAATAAAATAAAATAAAAAAGATAAAATAACATAAAATAAACAAGTTCAAGAAACCAAGATTAAATAAAATAAAACAAGATTAAACTAAATTTAAAATGAGATGAAAATAAAGTAGGAATATCCATCAATGTTCAATGCTTTTTTGTTTTTTTTTATTTCCTCCTTTTTCTAATTATTTTTTGAAAAAAAATTATTATTTTTTTACTCGGACGAAATTGGGTGTTGACAATGTATAAGTATGATTTTGTAGGAGAAAAATGCATGAAAGAAATAAAAACGGCTCGTTGACTGGATGTGGCAAACTGTAAGTGCAACTGTCATTACGCGTTCCCTCGGTTGTTAAATTACCAAGTGAATTAACATATATTAATAGGTAAAAGAATGAAATCATGACTGCTTATATAATATTTAATTATATGCATGACATGGATGGTGAAACCATGAATTGTGATGCTTGGAACTACTGTCATAGGAAATGCATTGAGGTCTATTTAAATATGAATGTATGATAATTTGTGTATGAGTGGTTTGGGGGTTCATTAAGGCCTGTTTAATGTGCTAAAAACCAATAGTACTGCGCTACTGGTATGGCGCCTGGCGGCGCGGGACGTGCTGCCAGGCAGAAGACACCTAAACAAGTGGCAGTGGCCACTGATCTTACTCGGCACCTGGCGGCGCTAAATGATGCGCCAGACGGTCTGCTTGAGTTTCGCCCGGCGACGCTTTGGCAACGCCAGGCGGATACGGCTGCGGCTGGAAGTTATGTTTGTGATGTTGGATTTGAAGGACTAAGTCCATAGGCGATCTAGGATGTGCTTGGCTTGAGTCACGAGCGAGGAGTTTGTGTTGGGTGGACCGCATGTGGAACGTGAACAATTTAGTTCATTGGAGGTCCTCTTGTTTGGGATGAATGAGCGAGGGAGTTCATTTCATGCTCAAACTTGAGAATGCTATGAGTGAGGGAGTTCATAGTAGGAAAGGCGGGTATGCATGTCCGGGTCCCTGCGAGGAGTTTGGATGACGGGCGAAGGAGTCTGTGAAATAGGACTATGAACGGGATTGGCTTGTAGGTTGGACCATGAGCGAAGAGGTTCGTTGAAGCACAGGGGAAGTCCCATGATCAAGAATACATGCATTAACTCATAAGGGTTTTGAGTGGGGAAAGTGGGTGTTTTTGTTAAAGATAAATAATTATGAGATTTTGGGGTAGGTTTATTTCATAGTTATTTTATCTATATGCATAGCTCACCCTATTTGTTTGTGTGTGGCGATGATCGAGTAACTTGTTATCCGGGAGCAGATGATGTTACAGATGAGCCAGGAGATGCTTAGTGACGGAGAGCAGGAGCAAATTACATGGGAATTTATAAAGGCTTAGTTTATTAAATTTTCATGTAATTTAATTATTGGTTTTACTACTTTGGACTTTTGAATTGTAAAGACTGATCATGAATATTTTGACGGTATATCGCAACTCGTAAGTCTTGAAGTTTTAAGTTTCTCGTGTTTTGGGAAATGATTTGATAATAAATGAGATATGTAATTCGATAAATTGTTTATTTTATTTATTTAAGTAATATCCTACCGGGGATGTTACAATAACAAATGGAAGTTTGTGGTGAGGAGGTCAACTAGGTCAATTTTAGAACAAGGTTTTAGAGAAATTCTTCCCTAATAGTGCTAAGTTTTATCGGGAGGCAGAGTACTTGACGTTGCAGCAAATGAAGATGTTAGTGCAAGCTTATGTGAATCGATTTGAATATTTGGCCCAGTTCTACTCTCAGAATATGACAGAGGAGTGGAGGTGCAACAAGTTTTAAAGAGGGCTAAGGCATGAGCTGGCGAAAGTCATTGTGCCTATGAGGATTAGGGAGTTTTTAGTTTTGGTGGAATAGGCAGATAGTGGAACAATTTGAGGTGGACCATAGCTGTGTTATCAAGACTTAGAAGAGCAGCTTTTCTAGAGACAAGGAGTAGAAGAAACAGTAGGATAAACTTCAACAATCTACTCTGAGTAAAGTGAAGTGTTATGAGTGTGGTAGTGCTCATGACAAATGAAGTTGCCCTAAGTTAGTTGGTGTGAATATAGAGGGAAGAAGGTTCTACATCTACAATAATGCAAGACACCTTGCAAATACTTGTCCTAAGAGGAAGCCAAGAAATAGATCAAACCAGCAAAAGCCTTCTAGTGAGAAGCCTTGGGGATCTTGAAGAGTGTTTGCTTTACCTAGTGTTCTGCCTAGTTGAGGGTTTAAGTTTTATTCAACAAGTGTACTAAGTTAGTTGCAGTACAAGAAGGTCGTATCCACAGGGATTTGGTAACTAAATTAGGAATCTATAATCTAACCCATGTTTAGCAATGAAACAATAATCAAATGTTTGATTTGCTATTGTTAAAAATATATTGAAACTAAGTTTGAGAGGTGATGTTTATTAAGGTGTTGGGATTTGACTTGGCATCTTAACTTAATTGTATTGCCCTTAATTATCTATGAATAATGTTCTTTATTTTTGTGTTCCTGGAAGTATGCTTTACATGTAGATCTAACCTCATGTTTGAGAGTTAGAACCTAAGGGTGTCAAACACAGGATGTCCCTATTCAGGTGGAGGAACCCATGCATTGAGAACAAGACTCTTTAAATCAACTAAAGTCGCATATCCATCTCTAGTATATGCCAAGCATTAGAATACTTGATTAAATCTAAACACTAGACCATATGTCTCTACTTCTAGTGCTGATTAGGTATGATGATTGGCCAAGTCACCAAAGTATTCAACACAAATCAAGTAATCAACATATAAAACAAGAACATAATAAATCTTTAATCAGGTGCAATTCAAAAAGAGTTTAGAAGTTACATTCAATCCCAACTAGGAAGGAATTAGCTGCCTATGATGATAAATACAATAAGAACATGGAGTAGCCTTCTTCCTTCCATTGCTTTACATAGATATACAATATGAACTAAGCTTATCTAGGGAGTTTCTCTCTCTAAAGTGATTTACAAAATCAACATATGAATCCCAGGGACATGCCCTATATTTATAGAAAATCAAGCGTTGCTCTAGCTTCCATTCTTGAAGATTTGCCATGGAGGTTTTCTTCATGAGTGGGTTTGCTTCCAAGCTTGGGCAACCATCTTGGTGATCAGCAATGGAGATTTCCCTGCCATGGAGGTTTCCTTGCTGTGGAGGTTTTCCTTTGATGCTAAGGTTCAAATCTAGAGCTTGTTGTTTCCTTATAGTGAAGGTTTCTTAAAATGTGGTTCAACGCCAAAATTTGTTGCTCAGCCACGGGCGTCAATTTTAACTTTTCTTAGTTCATCTTTTTGGTTGAGCTGCAACTTTTGGGGGCTTAGTACCAACTTCTTAATTTCCTTCAGTTACCTACAAAAACAACACAAATTTATTAAATTCCACTTTTTATAATTTCTACTGACCATATTCTGTATTTATATGAAATTAGGGCAATTCTAATGATTTTTACATTGATTTGATGCAAGATAAATGTCTAAATGATGTGCAATTTAACTAATACTAGACACTTATCAACATGCCCCAACTTTAGCTCTTTAGTTGTCCCCAAGCAAAGCTTGAAACAGTTCCATGGAAAGGTTTCAAAAGATTTGATCATGGTTGGTCTACGAATTTATCATCACATTTACCAAAAAAGCTAAGAGAAATGCGGTCAATTACTTGAATTGGAACTAATGAAATCAGTTAGACACTAATTTAGTTCAGTTTTCATAGTTAAAGATCAAACATAGGGTCTCTCAAATGACTTTCTGTTTAAGTGTAGAATTGCATCCTCCCAAGTGTTCAAAGTGTTTGCTTTCTTAGTACCCTTTTGCAATTATCCTCTTAGCTTTGTATTTTCATTCCTAACTACCATGTACACATGATTAGCAAAGATCACTAAGGTCTTTTTTGGGCTTGTAACGTGGTTGGCTTATGAAAAGAAATTTGTTTTACAAGACAACTGAGACTCACTACTAAAAAGGAAAACTTCAATGTACAAGTGCCATGAGTATAAGCCTATTCTAGCCATCTTTTTCTTTTGTTTTTTTCTCTCCTGCTACAACCCAATTTCTTTTCAATTCTTTTCATTCCTTTTGGGTACACCCCCAATTACTTGATTTGCTTTATCATTTCTAATTTGAAGTGTCCATATTCAACTTCATTCTTGGCTGCATTTTTCATTTTCCTTTATATTCTTTGTAATGCTTTTAACATACCCAAACTTTATTCCTTTATTCATCATACAACTCATCATTCCTTCATGACACATACATTTATTGCATCCTTCAGTAATATGAGTGACCTAAATTCTAAGCTCAAGGTGTGTGTTCCAAGCCAAGGTTCAAAAGGGTATTTTTGATTCAAAGGTCATGTAGGATAACTCTTTGGCGTTGGTTTATACATAATTTTCAAAAAGAACTTCTGTCGATCATTTCTAAGCCAATAATGCTTAATGGCTATTAAAAATTAAACACAAAACTCGTAGCTAATCACTTAGATGCTTTTTCTTATTCTCTCACATTACTTTTTACTGGAAATGAAAATATGTAGAAATAAGGTTCATCATTAGCTAGCCAAATAAATAGTTCATAAATATTTTCTTATTTTTAAGGTATCTTTAAATAGATTTATGTTTTTATCTGATTTTTTAGGAAAATAAAGATTTTAAAATTATATTAATTTTGCACGTTTAATTAGAAGTCGAATGGATTTGTAGGATGTTGTATTTTTTTTTATATGTAATAGATTTTCATATGCAAATCATTTTAAAGATCATTATTTATTTAAATCGAAATTTTCTATGATAAATTATGATGACAACTTATGTATGTTCTTTTTAAAGATTTTAAACGTCCCGTCGAGATCTCAATTTTAAAATGCAAAAAGTCTTTCAAGATCTTTCGATAGAACAATTAAAAAAACGTGAAAGTTTTAGGTTATCTATTCTTGCAGAACTAGAACACATAGCTTATCCACAGAAAGCTCTTCTCATGGCTCTTTGAAACCAAGATGATTTTAAGCCTAAGTTTTGTTCGACATCGGTAGAGAACGTGTCTGCAAAAAGACACTCAAGTCAAGTATGTGAAGAAGTAATAAATATTATAATAAATGAACATATAATTAATTATCTTGTGATTGGTGCTATTTATACCTGATTGAGTGTCAATCACACAAATAATCACCTTAACTAATTTACCTATCATTCTATTAATACATAACATTTTAACTACTAAATTTAAGTGATTATAATTTTCCTCCATTTACTCTTTTATCAAAGTCTTTGCGGACATGATATAATACCAACTGATTCAGTCATATAAATGTGAGGTGATGTTAGGAATATAAACCGAGATGATCCCATGCTAGGTAACCGAGATAATCTTGGACACGTATAGTACATTATCTTATTTTAAATATTTGATGTATTTTAATAAATGCTTTCTTGGAAAGTCTTTCAAGATCTTTAGATAGAACAGTTTAAAATAAAACATGAAAATTTTAATTTATCATATTAAATTTGAAAAATGGGAAGAAATATTGATCGCAAAAATGATCATTTTTTTTATTAGTATACATTATTTTAAGATATAATTGGATTGAATCAATACTTGTTAAATCTACATTCTTCATTGGTGTAAAATAATAACAATTTTTTTCTTATTAATAAAGGTTAATATAAAACAATTTCAATTAAATTTATTTGAAAATCTTTTAAATTTTATATATAAAAGATTATAACGATTGAAACTGTTTAAGATTCATCTTTTTCCACATCAATATATATAATTAATATATATTCATATTTAGTAATACTTGAATTTATATTAGTTTTTTAAATCCTCTCTTAATAAACGTTTTATAAGCAATATAATGAAATGTATATAACTTTAATTTATAAAAATACTGACCCAAGTATCCCAAAATATTATGAAATTTTGCAAAAATTACCTTACAAAAGGTTGAATTATGTTTAAATTTTATTTTTATAATATATTCTTAACATGATATAAGAGGTAAGAATTAGAATCAATTGTAATAAAGTTTGTTGGATGTTGGAAGTAGAGGTTATTTTTAATTTTAAATTTTTCACAAAAACTAAAACGAAGCGGTCATTAGATTGAACTTCAACAATTTTATTATTTTAATATTATTATTTCTTACTATTACTATTATTATTATTATTATTATTATTATAAATTAAAGTTGTAGGAAAAAAACATTAAGTTGTACATTGATTTTATTTTTATTGTAATAATATTAATTCTAATAATAAATAATAATAATAAATATTATAATAGTACTTATATTAAATGTAATTATAATAATATCATCGATAATTATTATTATAATAATATTATCAATAATATCAATAATAATAATAATAATTATTATTATTATTAATATAAATACAGCGCATCTAATTTTTTTGTGATAACCAAATACAATAAATACTGTTCTAATTATTTTGATAATGAAAAAATATACATCAAAACCTAAATAGTTTTATGGTGATAAAACATGTATGCAAAAATAGTCATAAAAATAATTTATAGGTAACAGAATTAAAAAAAGCAATTTTTTTATTAATAGTTATAAATAATAAAACTTCAAAACTTGGAATTCCTTGTGTGGAAATTACTGCAGTTCCCGCGTGATTCGTAAAAGTCTTTCAATATTTTAATAATTGCATATTTTCTTAGGTTGATTTGGTAAAACAAACTCTGAAAAGGAAAATATATGTTTTCTCAGCTATGGGCTTTTAGAAGTAATGTAGAAGAAACAAATGCAGATTAATTGTTCATGGGTCAAATGGGTAACAGTACATATAAAAACTTGTTATGATTTACACACGTTTGTCATTTGTTTTATAGAACAATTATTCTATACTCACATTATCTTCTTATGCAAGTGGGTTTTCACCTTCGGCAATGGCCTGCAACAAAAAATTCAACGGAGAACTTCATCACACACGAAGAATTTTGACGTGTTTGTGAGCTTTAGAGGAGAAGATACTCGTAACGGTTTCACAAATCATCTTTTTGCAGCTCTTCAAAGAAAAGGAGTTCTTGCCTTCAGAGATGACCAAACCATTGACAAAGGGGAATTCTTGGAGTGTGAGCTCTTGCAGGCAATTGAAGAATCACGCGTTTTCATTGTTGTCTTCTCAAAGGACTATGCATCATCCACATGGTGCTTGAAAGAGTTTACAAAGATGGGTTCAACAAACAGGTCGATGTTTGCTTCCTATTTTCTATGATATCGATTCTTCTGAGGTCCGAAAACAGAGTGGAGAGTTTGCAAAAGCTTTTGCTGAACACGAACAAAGGTTCAAAGATGACTTGGAAATAGTAAACAAGTGGAGGGAAGCTCTCAAAACAAGTTGAGCTCGTTGTGGATGGGATGTGCAAATAAAGTAAGTACACATATATATAGCCATACTTTTATGTAATATATTATATTTTGTTTTCGAAAGTCTTAATTCAGGTTTCGGTGATGATTCACTTTGGTCGCACAAGAAACAATATGAAGAAATTGAAAACGTTGTTGAAAATGTAATAAACATATTGGGTCGTAATCAAATTTGGAGTTATGGAAATAATTTAGTTGACATGCATTCTCTGTTAATCAATTGGAAGAACTTCTAAATTTGAGTGCAAATGATATTGTTCGCCTTGTGGGAACTATATTACTGGTATTTACATCTTTTTTAACAAACAAAAAGATGCTCCATCACATTTTTTTAGTTTTTGGTTAATTTTTTTGTCTTAATTTAAATGTTGAAATATAAAGATACTTTATCTCATTTTTTTCAATTTATATTTACACAAAACAAGAGAGGAAGGTTAACTTTTTTTCATTAGTCTCCTAGATGCACAAATTAAAAAAAAAATGTTAAAGGTTGACTCGTTCAACCTTTTTAATGTAAAATGAAAAATCTCCTAACTTATGTTTCTCTTACGGTGTCTGCCTAATTTGAAAAAGGAAAACGTTATTTTGACTCCCTTCTCTCAACTCACTTTTGAAACCGGGACACGTGTCAAACACACAGCTTGAAGAGGACACGTGTCAAAGGATCTGCTTTAATGTAATAAAAAAAGTTAAAACGTTAAATTTTTTTGCAAGAATTGCACGTGCCGTGGTTAAGTGGAAGAAAAAAAATTGGGACGTTCAGAGAATGGTCGAAAACGAGATTTCGAAATGAAAAAGTTGCAGAAGAATTGGAAATAGGGTTTGAGGAAGGATAGAAAGGCTTGAAAGGGGATATGAATGTAAACGCTCACGCAGAACCGCTCAAGGGTTGACGAGAATAAAGGAGATTGCGAAATCAAATAGTTGCAGAAGAATTGGAAATAGGGTTTGAGGAAAGACAGAAAGGCGTGAAAGGGGATATGAATGTAAACGCTCATGCAGAACCGCTCAAGGGTTGACGAGAATTTGAATCAGGGTTGCATCTACCGGAGGAAGGCGGCCAAGGAGGTTAGGGTTTCTGGTTTTGAAGAACGAAATTACGTTTTCGTTTGAAGAATCCGAGAAATTGAAGTTTGGCGAACCCCATTAGCATTTGTGCTATTCGTTGCAATTCAGGTATCGATTTAGATATGGATGTAATTTTGTTGTATATGATTTCAATTTTTTGATTGGTTGGCGGCGGTGAGAAACACTTGGGGGGATTTCTGTTTTCATTGGTGCAACATAAATCGTTCCATTTGCCTTTCAGTTATTGAATATGGCCAGTAAAGAGCATACCGAGGGCCTATTGATTGAGGATGTGAAGGTAGGTTTGGTTATGTGTTTGAAAATCCTCTGTCTATTGTGTATGTTAATGTTAATATGGTATGATGTAACACAGTTTATTGTTTACACAGATGTTTTTCCGGCATTCTTGCAAAGCCAAATATGTTGGAAGTTTGAATGAAAAGTTAAGTGTGAAACAACGAGAGTCAATTGCACGCACACCATTTTGGTGGTTTATGTCGTTAAACCATTCTGTTAAGATAAGTCGCAATTTGTTACCTGTGTTATGTTATAGATGGGTTGAAAGGAGGGGTGGTTTTGCTATTGGTAGGGAAGTAGTTGAATTTAATTTGTTAGATGTTTGTTTAGGATTGGGTCTTCGGGTGTTGGGTGAAAAAATTGATATAAGTGACGATGATGAAGATAGTGACTGTAGGAAGTTATTTTCTAGTGGGAAAGTTCATGTTAAAAGGATTTATGAGTTTCTTTTGGAATATGACAATGATAGTGGTGGTATAGAATTGTTTACCAGCCTTTATATATTGTTAGGCATATCTGAGTTCTTGTTGCCAAATAGAGACGGGATCGTGTTTCCCAAAATTTTTAAGTTAGTGGATGACTTGCAAAGTATAGGTAAATACAATTGGGGCAACTTAGTCTACGACTATTTGGTTGGTAGCTTATGCAGTGCTTCAAGGGCGTTGAAGTATGAATCAAATACAAGTCACATTCATTTATTTGGATGTGTGTATATGTTGCAGGTAAAGTTTCGTTGTTTCATTTTCATGTTCAGTAATTACTTAGTAGTTGGACATTTTGTTGTGGATAATTTGTTTTTATTGTTTCAGTTGTGGTCATTTGATCATATATTTGTTTGCAACGCAACGTTTAATTGCGACAAATCAAAGTTCCCACGATTGTTGCACTGGATGAAAATTAAAGTTGGTGACAAATTAGTTAAAAGTTGGTTAGTGTGGAGAAGTTATAATAATTTAGTTAAATACTGTTATTGAATGGTTTGTATTAAGTTGTTTTTGTTGTTCACAGGCTATTAATGAGGTTGTGGTGTGTAACGAAGAACTTGGTTATGCGTTTGTGAGAGAGGCATTCCAAACTTTTGGGACTTCCTACAACAGATCAATTGATAAGGAGAATGAAGAGCTAAAACGTCTTGTAGAGAACGAAGAACGTGAGATTGCTGAATTGGAAGGTCTTTTGTCACATTTGGAGGATATGGTTGCAAATAAGGAAGAACATAATCGTACGGAGGGTGACGGTAAAGATGATCCGCATGATGATGGTAATGATGAGGAGGAGGTTGATGTTGGTGTTCATTACACCGTTAATGACCCTGCATCTGATGTTGAAGGTGATGATTCTGCTGGTGATGATGTTGATGTTGATGTTGGACAACAAAGCAACATGTATGACCGTATGAAGTCCCAACCTCGAAAGCGAATTAAAAGTCGCGCAATAAGGACGCCATTTGCGGGTTTTGGTAGTAGAAGGAAGACGAAGCTTCTTACATTGGGTTGAATTTGTTTTGAATGTAATGGTTGCAAAGACAATCATTGTTGACTTTTATTTTGTTGTTATAGGCCAAGTTTGTGGTCATTTCTTGTGTCCTTTTGTAGTGTCTAACATTGTTTCCTTTAATTAGGCTTTAGTTGGTGAATTCTGTTGACCATAGTAATATTATTTTTGTTATGTTTGAAGCAGTTTACATTGGTGCCCGCATATACTGTGTTTGGTGAGAACTGAATGAATTTATGGACTTCAGCATGTTTTAGGGATAAGGGAAATGTTCTTACGGCAAAGTCAGTTACATACATTATTTGGTGTTCACAAATTTAGGTCCAAGTTCTCAATTACTGAAGTGAACTCCCCAGTTGTGGTTGGACAGGAAAATGTTGACATTTTAATCCAGTAATGAAGCATTATTACATTTTTTGTAAATTTAAGTTGGCTATGTTGTTAGGTCAATTAAAATAATATAAAAAAAAAGAAAACAGTACGATCTATGTATGATTCATGAGTGGACAAGGTAACGAAATTGGTTACTGCATTTAAAGAAATTGTTACAAAAAATGTAAGTGGAAGTCCCCATGTATATTCGTTTAAGTCCACATATGACTTTTTTTGTAAGTTACGTACAGGTGAACTTAATACAAAATTTGTATGACAAGTGTCCATGTATATTGGTTTAAGTCCACACATAAGTTTTGTGTAACTTACTTGTACATGAACTTATTCCAAATTTTGTATGGGAAGTCACCATGTGCATTGGGTTAAGTCCAGACATAACTTCTTTGTAAGTGACTTATATTTGAAGTAAGTAAAAAAATTTTCCGACAACTTCCCATCTATATTCCTTTAACTCCCCATATAACTTTGTCGTGACTTATAGGTGAAATTGTTACAATATTTGCATGACAACTTTCCATGTATAGTCATTTAACTCCCCATATAAGTTTTTTCTAACTTATAGGTGAAGTCATTACAAAATTTGCATGACAACTTTTCATGTATAGTCCTATAACTCCCCATATAAGTTTGTTGTAACTTGGTTAAAGGTGAAGTTTTTACCAAAATTTGCATTACAACTTTCCATGTATAGTCCCTTAACTCCCCATAAACCTTTTTTTCGAACTTCAGTTTATGTCAACTTATTACGAAATGTGTGTGACAACTGTCCATGTTTATTCGTTTAACTCCACACGTAATTTTTGTAGAACTCAGTTATTGGTGAACACAATTTGTTGGTCAAGTTTCCATTTATAATCGTGTAAGTCCACACATAACTTTTTTGTAACTATTGCGTGAACTTGTTACAAAATTTTTATGACACCACTCCAAGTATATTGGTTTAAGTCGAGACATCATTTCTTTGTAACTGACATATATTCGAATTTATTTCAAAAGTTTTGTAACAACTTGCCATATATATTTCTTTAACTACACTCATTTCTTATTTGTAACTAACTTTTAGGTGAAGTCATTACAAAACTTGAATTACAACTTTCCATGTATAGTCCTATAACTCCCCATATAAGTTTGTTCTCACTTGCTTATAGGGGAACTTGTTACAAAATTTGAATGACAACTTTGCATGTATGGTCCCTTAACTCCCCATATACATTTATTTTGGAACTTCAGTTTATGTGAACTTATTACGAATTGTGTCATAACTGTCCATGTTTATTCGTTTCACTCCACACGTAATTTTTGTGGAACTCAGTTATTGGTGAACAGATTTTGTTGGTCAAATTTCCATTTATAATCGTATAAGTCCACACATAACTTTATTGTAAGTATTAGGTGAAGTAATCACAAAATTTGTATGACAACACTCCATGTATATTGGTTTAACTACACACATAAATTTTTTGTAACTGACTTATATTCGAACTGATTTCAAAAGTTTTGCTACAACTTCCCATGTATATTCCTTTAACTCCACTCATAAGTTATTTCTAACTTACTTTTAGGTGAAGTCATTACAAAACTTGAATGACAAATTTGTATGTGTAGTCTTATAACCCCCCATATAAGTTTCTTGTAACTTGCTTATAGGTGAAGATGTTACAAAATTTGCATGACAACTTTCCATGTATAGTCCCTTAACTCCCCATATACCTTATTTTTCGAACTTCAGTTTGTCAACTTATTACGAAATGTGTGTCACAACTGTCCATGTTTATTCGTTTAACTCCACACGTAATTGTTGTGGAACTCAGTTATTGGTGAACACAATTTGTTGGTCAAGTTTCCATTTATAATCGTCTAAGTCCACATAAATCTTTTTTGTAACTATTAGGTGAAGTTATTACAAAATTCGTATGACAACACTCCATGTATATTGGTTTAACTCCACACATACGTTTTTTGTAACTGACTTATATTCAAACCTATTTCAAAAGTTTTGTAACAACTTCCGATCTATATTCCTTCAACTCCACTCATAACTTATTTGTAACTTAGTTTTAGGTCAAGTCATTACAAAACTTGAATGACAACTTTCCATGTATATTCGTTTAAGTCCCCAATTTGAAATTTTGATATAAAATATTTCCTTTTTGAATTGGTTTGAGTGTTATGGTTCTTTAATAAATGGGTTACAAAAATCCGATGACAAGTTTGTAGCTATATTAGCATTACTTCCCACTTAGGTACGTTGATTATTTTGTGGATGTTTGTACAACATTTGTCGGACAACTTGCCATGTATATTGTATACGGTCCCCACCTAAGTTTGACAATAATTGGGGATTCAAATGTGGTAAAAAACACAAAGAAGTGTGACTGATGTGGATAGATAGGAAGTTAAATCCAATAAGAGGAATCAAAATACATTTGGTGACTTCTTTTCCATATGTTGTCATGGTAACAAAATTAAACATAACACCATGAAACTGTCACTGCAAAATATAATGACAAGGCTTTCATAAAACATAACGCTGGACAAAATAGTGGTTGTGGCAACTTCAAATATCATTCTGAACGGATGTTCCACCTGCATTACTTTCGGAGGTTTCGGCACGTTCATTGGTTGAAGGCATCCTTGACGGGTGTAAAAATTTCTTCAAGATGTTATCAATGTTCGGATCAACCGATGGATGAGGATCAATGACCGGCTTGACTGTTGCTTTCAC
>Ga0209589_1005453_pt1 | contig 21574 bp, 11 predicted proteins | sample CowpeawhiteBW_FD_187525 | JGI IMG/M metagenome (GOLD analysis project Ga0209589, IMG submission 187525) | Root nodule microbial communities of legume samples collected from California USA - Cow pea white BW (SPAdes) (version 2) | ecosystem: Host-associated > Plants > Roots > Nodule | place: USA... | reverse complement strand
ATATATATATATATATATATATATATATATATATATATATATAATATTTTACACAACTTTCATTCAAAGATAAAATAGTTTATAATTAATTTAGTTTACGAACAAAATAAAAAATTTTATAATAATTTAACGATGAAAAATACATTTAATGTGTTTTGTCTTTTTTTTTTTGGCAATAAAGTAATGTCTTATTTTTCTAATTTTAATTTGATCAATGTTTTGTTCAGTCTATCTTTTTTATACATATATAATTTCTTGCATCTTATAAATACAGAAGAAAAAAATGATGTTTAAACTATTGTATGTGATGAAATGTCTTTGCTAATTATAAACACAGTTTGCATAACTTTGCTTGTAAACATGAATAATGTATAGACAGACAAGGCCTATGTACTAAGGGAAGCAATGATATACATGAAACAACTTAAAGAGAGAGTGGTTGAGCTAGAAAACCAGAACAAGAGGAAGAGAACAGATTCAAGAATATTGATAAAGAAATATTATTCCCAAGTGTGCTCAAGAGAAGAACAAGAACAAACCAAGTCTCATAGATCAACTCCTCCACTTCCTCAAGTTGAAGCAAGAGTGTTGGAAAAAGAGGTTCTCATTGGAATTCACTGCCACAAACAAAAGGACATTGTGCTCAAAATCATGGCTTTGCTCCAAAATCATCATCTTTCTCTTGCTAGCAGCAGTGTGTTGCCCTTTGGAACTTCCACTCTTAAAGTCACAATCATTGCTCAGGTAATCACAAATTTCATATACTACTGTTAGGAATTTAAGTATGAGTTGAATATAAATAATTAAGTTAAGTGATATAAGAAAAACAAGACTCATGAACCTTAAACCTTAGAGATTTTATATGTTGAATATGATGTTAGGTTTCTAATATGGATAACTCATACTTTAAAGGTAGTTAATCATCCTAGTATATCCCAATAAAAAAATTGAACAATATTGAAAATACTTGTGAAAAAAGTTGTATCAAGTATGAGTTGAAAGTGTCATCTCAAATAAAAATGATAAAGTTGAGTATTAAATCTTTTATATAAACAAGTAATACTTTAAAAGTAGACAATCTCCACCGTCTATCAGCGTAAATAAATTCGAAGAATTAAGACACACTTTAAACTATTATAATGAATTTATTAAAACAACTCATAAAATAAAATCAATAGTATATGTTAGAAGTGAGTTTTTAGGTCTAATTCAACCCCACAAAATCGACTTGCAAGGTAAGGATTGCACTCACTTATATATTATGAATTGACCTTATCTCTAGTCGATGTAAGACTTCCAATAATATATAAATTTTTTGGTCATAATTTCTTAAGGTCAATCTTCAATAAGTTTAACTTGAAGAAACATCTTATGTGGTTAAATTCCTTTAGATAAGAGGATAGTAAGTCATTGTCGATTTCAGGTTGTCGAAGCAAGTAAAGTATATATAAAAAAAAAAAGCCTCAAGTACTGATATATTTCTATTGAATTAATTGTAAAATTATAGTTAAATTAATAAAAATTAATTAAATTATTATAATTGATTATTAATTTTTACAATAAATTATTTTATTAGAAAAAAACATTTGTTTTTAAATTTATTTTAGACCTTTCAAAATTATGATATATTTTAACATAAATAATTTTATCAGGGCTTCAAAATTCTTGAATCGTTGTTATGTTATTGATTAACATTCTTATTTCAGAGTATATTTAGAGAAAAAAAATACTTATATATTGAGGATGAATTACTGTGAAGAAAAGTTTAAGAAAATCATTGGTGTATGAGAATATCTATTGTCCATGCACAGATAATAATTTTGCTTTCTGAGTTAATTTTCTTTAACTTTGTTGCAGATGGACGAAAAATACTGCATGACAGTGAATAATCTTGTAAAAAGCCTGAGACAAGCTCTTTTAAAAATCACATGACATTAATGTTCCTAAGAGTGTCAAATATATTAATCTGCAAAGTATTTATGAGTGTGAGGTTTGCAGAAATTTTAGTTTTGGCTTCTTAAATTTCAATAAGAGAAAATTATGAGAATTTATGCTTGATGATGATGATGTATTGAGGTATATGCAGAGGTATTATTAAGTAAAATGAACATTGTTTCAACTTTAATTATCTTAACATAACATTTTTAGGATTAATTAATGATATTTTGCATTTTAAAATTTGGAAACTGATTATAACAATATATAAAGAGATTCCATCTTTTGTGTCCACATTTCAAAATACCAATTTTGCCCTTTAAAATATAATTATTTATAAAAGTTTTGAAAATTAACCGTTATTTTTATAATTTTTTTTCTATTTATCAATACTTATTCTCTCATCTTTTCTTATATATTTTACTTTATTTTTAATAAATATAATTTTATTTTATATATTAATTTAATAACATTATATTATCATCATCTATTAATATAATATCACGTATATTTAAAAAATACGTACACACAGGCGTTGTCACATCTATGTGCATGCTAGTTGTTTTTTAAAGACATTTCAAAAAGATAAAGAAAGAAAAATATGTTTAAATTATTTTTTAATTTTACTTATATATTAAGTTAGATTTATTGAAGGTATTGAAATAATATTCTTTATATGAATTTAGATTGAAAGGTAAAAAATGATAAGAGAACTACGAATATACTGATATACTCTAATAAAAACAAGAGCAACACGGAAAATCTAAATTTATATTATGTTTACTTTTAATACTAATATTTGATCTTTTATAATTTTACATGACAATAGGTTTTAAAATTAAGAGAGGGTTATTTTTTATTATTTTATAATGAAATTGTTAATGAATTCGTAACGTGTGCAACACAAAATAATAATAGATGGTATTTTTACATTATGTTATGTGATTTATCTTAATGAATTAAAAATTAATATTTATATTTAACTTTTGTAAAATATATGTATTATTATAGGTTTAATGTAAAATTTAAATGAAGCTAATGTTAGAGAGATAATAGAGTTAAGAAAATGAGCTAATATCTTTTTAATGAATGAGTAATTTATTATTATTACGTTATGTGTTATGTTATTGGTGCATACGTATTTAAACAATTACAAGGCTTACCATATTGTAATTTAAAAATATAATTAAAAACAAAATAACAATATGAAAGATAGAAGTATTCCGTTATCTATATGGTTGACATAATTAAGAAATAATGTTCATAATATATACACTATTATCAATTAAAATCACAGACAAGTTTTCAAAGTGGTTAATTCTCATAAGTTTATCATCGTAAACTTAAATAAAATGATTCTAAGTTATAATAATTTTGATTAAGTGACACATGAATATCTAGAATTTAAATTTCACACAAGAGGCGATGACTATTACATTATGGTGAAAACATGCTCGGATTTTATTTTCTAAGTTCAAAGATTCTTATTATTTTTAAAATAAATATTTGAGACCCTTTAGGATAAATTTTATCCCATACAAAATAAGTTTAAATTATATATATATATATATATATATGTATATATATATGTATATATTTTTTTTTTTCCATTTTCAGACCACCATGATCTTCCACAAATGTTGTGTAACATGAAACCCGTGTGAATTGGGAACATGGACTTACCATGCTACTATTCTTGTACACAACAAAAATGAAAATTCCACTAGAAAATAAAATAAAAGGAAAAATAAAATAATTTTCTCTTATTCCTTCTTTTTCTCACGAGCAACCCAAATTGCAAAGGAAGACTGTGTTCTTAACATTTCTACCATTTTCTGTACTCTAAAATCTGTAAGTTCTCACAGTACACACACACACATATATATATATATATATATATATATATATATATATATATATATATTATATTTCTTTTTCAAGCTGTGGTTTGTCTGAACTCCAAAAGTATGAATGAAAGGAAATAGTGGGTAGGGAAATGCTGTGAGATTTTTCTTTGTATGTGCGAAAGAGTAGAAGCTGTTTGTGCAAATCCATGTGCCATGCTTGAGGATAAGAATGTGGAAAGTAAAAGCTGGTATTTGGGTGGTTGGGTGGTTGGGTTTATTTTGATTTTACATTTGATGATTTTGTGGACTGTGAGTAGTTTTGTTTTAGTTTTTTTGGTTTGTGGGAATACCTTGATTTAAAAAAAATGGGGATTGTTTGGCTAAGTAGTGATTACTTCACCTTTGCTTATATATGGAAAAAAAAAAAGGAATGTAACATTCTCTGGTTTCATTTTGTTCTCCTTTGTGCATTTCTTTCTTACCTTAATATTTTGATGTTGGTTTAGGTCCACATATTGACTTCATAACTAAAGTGGTACTGCACAGTGATGATTTTCAGTTGCAGTGTTTGACATGTTTAGTTGTTGGTGATAATAATGAGTATATGATTGAAAGCAAAGTTGTGTGAATCTGTGTTGTCTTAAGACAGAAAACCCCTTCATTGCTGATCAAAGAAAAAAAGGAAAAAAAATGAACATGGGTTGAAAGTAACATGAGGTGGAGACAATGGGACACTGAAAAGGTTTTACCTGGGACATGTCACAATGATGCAGGACAATACACAAGTGGAGTTATAAGTTTAGTTTTTTTTTTTCCTTTTGTCTGATTCTCTTCTATTCTGCATTCCAGCTTTCTAAAATCATGTCAAATACAATCATAGAATTTTATAATGACATGTCAACACAGATGGATTGTGTTTACAGTGTTGGAAGCTATAAATTGAATATTTTATTCTGAATGATGTGTTAGTTTTTTTGTGTTCTTAGATTACTGTCTCTATGTCATATTTTAGGTATGCCAATCTAGGTTGTGCCCTTGGAAAGTGATGGACTACGAAAACTTATATGTTTTTTGTTACACACTTTTTTTAACATAGCTTTGGACATCTAATGGCGTCATCGGATGAAGAGGGTGAAATTATCCCAGTTGTTAGTAGTTATTGGTTTGAAAATGAAAAGAAGGATTTTGTGTCACTTTCTAGTTTGACATTGTTGTTTAGCATTAGTGAGATCGAATGTGACTTGGGAGAAAAAGTATTTTTGCGTGGCAAAACCGATGATGGCCTGCATAAAATTTACAAACAGATCATAGGATGGAGATTTGAACTTACCTATGAGCAGCCTGAGATTTCAGTTCTTTCAAAGGACAAGAATTGGATAACACTCCAAAGACCAAGGAAGAGTTTTGAAAGTATAATTAGGACAATCTTAGTCACTGTATATTTTTTACATTTTCTTAGACGGAATCCAGAGGAATCTCACATATCTATTTGGGACAAAGTGAAGAAGGCATTTAGGTGTGAATTTTCTTTTGTCCTTTGTACATTTGTGATCTGTCATATTCCATTCAATTCATTAATGCTATGGATGTTTTGAAGCACATTTGACATCATACCATCTGAGAATGATATTCTAAATCATGTGAATTTGATGAGAGAAGCTGTTAAAAGGGACAACGATTTAGCAAAATCAAAGGTACGAAGTCCTGCATTGTTTTTATAAGAATTAGAATACATTATAAGGAATACATTTATTCCATATGCATGCACTAGATGTCAGTATAAACTATGCAGTTGATAGAAGCAACTGATATGCATCCCTCTGTATTTCTAAAATTTGTAGTCATTTGTATTTGTCCCATGATTGAGATTTTATGTTTTATAGTTTGAAAATGTAATTGGTACGATATTTGTCATTGCTGGTAGCAATGTCTGCACCAGATAGCTACAGTTTTAAAAACATCTAATAGTTTCACAACAATTTTGATTATACCTACAAAAAGTAAAAATTCCTCCTATAAAGTGACAGACTTATAGTTGAGTATTGGGTTTTCATTTGCTTTTGTGTGAAGTGATTACTACTTTATTTAAAAAAGGCATAATAAAAGGTTGTTTTGGTTCTAGTGCTGCCAAGTTAACTCCTTTGATTTTGTACAATACCTGGTTTGTTTATAAGCCTGAATTCACATGAATATGAATGATTTACCATCTAATTCTTTTATCTTCTAGTGTACTGTGTTGAATTACATCTTATACTACTTTTTGAGCTATGTGTCCACGTTCAATACAAAATACATTATTCTATGTTTAGCTTGCAACATGTATCTTTGAATTCCTTTGTAAATGATATTTATCATAAATGTTTATTTATTTTAATGGACAGTACCTGCATGATTTAATGGAAAAGGGGTGTTCAAACGAAGGCTTTCAAGAGTACAATGTAAAATTTGACCCTTTTTTCCCGTTTTATCTGTATTTGATCTTTGAAATTCTTTCCTGTTCAATGTTAAGTTGGTTAACTAGCAGGATGTTCTTCCTACAATGAAACCAAAATTTATTGTGGACTCAGGATGAGGAGAATGTCCAATTTGATGAACTGAATCCCGATGGACAGCATAATATTGGATATGATACTGTTTGTTCAATATGTGATAATGGTGGTGAAATACTTCCGTATGTCTTTATCATATAACCATGAATAGACTTACAATTAATTAAACCTTTTTGAACTTTTACTTACAAATTATATTTTTTCTGTTTTAATAATCAGTTGTGAAGGAAGTTGTTTGAGATCCTTCCATGCAACCAAAGAGGCTGGTATGGATGCATTTTGTGAATCTCTTGGCTACACCAGTGCTCAAGTTAAGGTAAGTATATAGTGTTTCCCATCCTCTGTTACTATGTTTGAACAGTAAGGAAACAAAAGAGTAATGAAAAAATTAGGAGGGAAGGAGAATAAAGGGGAGACAATTCTCCTCACTCTTGTATAAGAGAGAAAATTCTATTACTCTCCAATTTTGAGCAGAATTGAGTATAAATAAATTATTCTCTGAAAATAATTACCAAACTAATGAGAGTATTAGCATATTCAATTCAAACAATGTGATGATGAATATCTTTCTTTTTCATACCTTTTCCTCACATTTCATTTCCCACTGGTCTCCTTCCCATTTTATAATAAACTCCTTAACTCTATGTCAGCATTATTTTTCATAACTTTGCAGGCCTTTCCAAACTTTTACTGTCGAAATTGTAAATATAAGCAGCATCAGTGCTTTGCATGTGGCAAATTGGGTTCATCTGATGTATCATCGAAAACTGAGGTATAATTCAGATGCATTTTAGCTTTTGTATACATTGGATCCTGTCTTTCTCTACCTCATGTAACATTTCATTTGAATAACATCCAGTGGTGCATGCCATTAGTTTTTCTTTCAGTCAGTTTTCTTTTTTTGATTAGTTAGTGTCCAGAAGATGTTCATCCTTTTTTGTGCAGTAGTAATAAAGCATGATATTGAAAGTTTTAGAACATTTGTTTCATTGGTTTTCAGGCCTGTCAATATTGGAACAATGGGGATGTATATTCTCTTCATATTCCTCTGTGGTTGAATGATTAGTTTCCCACTTGCTCATATGGAGTGATGAGCTCCTTGAATTAATAATCACTCTAAAAGTGACTAAAAAAATGCTTAATCTGATTAAGAATTGTCTGGTATTCAGGCTTAGAGATTATCTGATGGCTTGGTCAAATGACTTTGTCTAATGAGGACCATCGGATAGCTTAATGTAGAGGAAACATTTTGTCTTATTAGTCTCATGTGGATCATGTATTCTGAGAGTTCTTAGTCTTTAAAGTCTATCATTGTTTGTTTCTTCTTAGGTATTTCCTTGTGTTACTGCAAATTGCGGTCACTACTACCATCCTGACTGTGTAGCAAGGCTTCTGTCCAATGGCATTGACACTGAACAAGAGGAAATGAGAAGGAAAGTTGCCATTGGCAAAGCATTTGTCTGTCCTCTTCATGCATGCTCTTTATGCAAAAAGGGTGAAGTTAAAAATGTTCATCATTTGCAGTTAGCAATATGTAGACGCTGTCCTAAAGCTTACCACAGAAAGTGTTTACCCAAGTAGGTTTTTTTTTTTTTTTTTCACTTTTCCTTTCATTAATTATTTATGGTTACAGGTATTCATGTCAACAGTATTATTATGTTTATGTTTTATTTGTTGGAATGAAAACGTGCTATATGCTAATGCTATGCTATTATTCCTTCTTTGTGCATGCTCATTCCTGGATCTCTATGTCTCATTGTTTCTATTGCTTTCTTCAGGGAAATTTCCTTCACACTTGATTATGATAAGGGCATTGAGCAGAGGGCTTGGGATGGTTTACTTGACCATCGAATTTTGATATATTGCATGTAAGTTGTAAGTGTTTAAATGATTGGATATTAAAAACAGTGTTTTGATTGTAGATGTATCCTTATTCTATATGATAGGAACTTGGAATTAGAAGTAGAAATTAGGAAAACCAACCTCCTTTCTATCCTAGCACAAGTAGCTCTCTGTTAAGATTGATTTCACAAAGAAAAAGCAGTATAATAAACAAATAACCAGGGAAATTTAGACAAAGGTTGTCACAGACCTTTACAGTTCATATTTATCACCTGTAAGTTAGTCATATTATTCTCAATGTAGTACTCATATGAGGCCTAAAACTTGTTCTCAACCAATTCTTGCTTAGGGACCATGAGATAGATAGCAAACTTGGGACTCCTGCAAGAGATCATCTGGTATTTCCTGATATGAAAGTCAAAATGAAGGTATTATTCAATTACAAATTGTTTGACAAAGGAAAAGATACTACAAATTTGGGTAAAAGTTTTAAAGATCTTCCTCCTAAGGAAACACCGGTACCAAACTGGGTGGCAAAGCAGAGTGTTAGCATTCAAGAAGGGGATGTTGCCAAAGATGTGGAGAAAATATGTTATAAGAAAGATACACTTTTCTCTAGTGCATCAGTCAGGTTTGATAGGGATAGAAAATATTTGAAGGTAAAAAATATGCCTGTGTTGAATCATTCCTCTCCAAGTTCTTCAAAAAAACTGCCTTTGAAGGTTGCTAAGTTGTCGTGTAATTCAAGATTATGTGAAGCTAAATCTCTGCAGAAAAAATTGGTCTGTGGAAGAATTGAAAAAACTGGCTTTGAGAAGCCTCTGGTAAACAAAATCCGAACATCTCTTGACTTTGATAATGCTGAAATGGAAAACAGGTACTTTATGTGCATTGTCATATGTTTTTGTGTTTTTTCTTGGATTAATCAAAGAAAAAAAAAATGATTTTAAGTTCTGGTGTTTACATTTATTTATCACTGTCTATGCAGTGTCTTGTCTTTAGTGAAAGAATCCATGTCTACATTTAATGAGCAAGAATTCATTAAGAACCATCAAGCCTTCTCTTCAACATCAGGTTTAACCGAAACTGAATTTCATAAGAACCTTACTCAAGGGAAAGTAGAAGGGTCAATTAAGGTTTATCTTATTTTTCCCTCTTGAATGTAGCATTCGGTATTGATGTTAAGTAGAATCTGAGCATGTTAATATCAAGTGGCCGATTAATTATTAGTGTTCTAGTTAAAGGATCTCTGGATTTCTTGCAGGCTGTTCAAACAGCTTTGCAGAGGTTAGAAGAAGGATGTAGTATTGAAGAAGCAAAAACTATTTGTGACCCAGGGGTTCTCCATCAGCTTTTCATTTGGCAGGTTGAAATACCTATTCAACATTGTTGTTCGAGATGTTTAATGAAAACATTCCTGTATCTTAGCCCTTTCCCTAAAATTTCAACAATATTCGTGACATTTGTTATGCACTTGCAATTGCTACTGATGCAAACACTATTTGGTGGCAATGCAATAGAGTTTACTTATTATGTCTGTATTGGTTTTTATTGTGTTTTATAAAATTTCTGCTATTGTGGAAAATCATATCTATACCTGAATGACTGTTATTTGAAGGAAACAAAAAATATAGAGTCAATTTTCTGAGTACTAATTCACTTGCAGAAGCAGCTCAAGGTCTATCTTGCACCTTTTCTTCATGGCATGCGATATACTTCCTTTGGTCGCCATTTCACTAAAATAGACAAACTAAAGGAGGTAAATACATTAAATTAGATTCTTTTGAAGTATAAGTTGTGAAAAAAAGAGAACATTTATGGCATCTGTTTGGCTCTGTTTCTTTGGTTATGAAGGAAAATTGGTCATTAACTATTATATCAGTGTTTGTGCTTGTGCATGTGCACATTTCATCCCATTTCTTGTCTTATGTTTGGATTTTCTTTTTTTTTGGTTTTCCATTATTGTATAATATAGGAGATCTCATATCAATTAGAATTTACAAGTATCTTATAGTGTAAAAAATCTCATCTTACAAATCAGTTTTGTGAAGTTGAGTTTTACTTAAATTTCACTTTTCAAAATATCAGAATGATATCGCTTGTCTCTTTCAAAACAACTCGAACCATGTCATTGTATCTAAATAACAAATCACTAAATTATATGCCTAAATTCTGATTTTGTGAATTAAAATGCTACAAACAATTTAATGATGAACTTTCCTTTGTTTTACTTTTCAATGTTCTAATTAGTAAAGCTCATGTAAGAACTCCCTAATGCAGGTTGTTAATAGGCTCCATTGGTATGTTCAGAACGGAGACACGGTATGTGGTTCAGTAATGGTCCTTCATGCTTTTATATTTTGGTTATACATACCTTGACTGGATCCTAGAATAAAAATAAAGATATTTAAGCTTTATCTAAAATGCAACAAAAACAAAATCAAAGACTAAGTCTAAATGATAAGAATAAGGTCTTTATCTAAACATGCATTCTAAATATTTGAGACAGTTAATAAATTCCTAAAACCTAAATTATCCATTTTCAAACCACAAATATTTAGGCTTATTTTCAACAAGTTGATTTTCTCCGTCTACTACTTTAACCGACCAAATATTGTAACTAACCAAGTATTCAAATTAACTTTAAACACACTGGCCCAAACATTCCTTGTATTCATTTTTGTTTTGTTGATGTGTTATTGATATTAATTAATTAAAGTATATGTCATAATCTTTGAATACCTTTTTGAATGTGTTCATGTGGGAATCCACAACCTGTAATTCTCTGTCAATTCAAATGGGGGCTTTGGATTTTTAGTTATTCCAGTGTGTTTACTTGCAAATCCTTTATTTTCTATCGTGTTCATTTTATTTGGAATGTGGCAGAAAGATTAGTAATTTAGTACAGATGATTATTGCAGATTTATGTATCTTCCACAGCTCTTTCTCCTGATATGAATGCTCTATTTAGTTGAAATTCAGAAATACATGGTTCTTCATTTTTGTTTTGTGATGAAGAAACTTTACTATAGTCCCCTCTTCAAGGGGGGTCATTGGTGAGCATTTGATGTGTCCTTATGAGGATTTGTCAAACATTTGAAGAAAAACAGCGAGGTGACAGTTTTCTGGCAATGAGTATTTTATAATAATACATGAATTGATGATAGACTCATATTTCATGAAATTAGCCATTTGACAGAAATAATAGTCTTGACAAGCACATTAAATAGTCAGGCTTTAGTCCATCAAGTGAAACTTTTGCTGAGATTTGCAACAGTAGACGTATCATACACGTTGTTGCATACTATTACTGATGCTACGTTGCTGATCATGATGCTGTCTGAAGCATATATAAATTAATTGGATCCTTTCTAGTGGGTAATGTGAATATATCAGGCCATGTAACTTCCTATGTTTTTGGAACAAATTATGGGAATCAAAATTTTCTAGCATTCAATTTTATCTGCTTGAGAAGCAGATAAAATTTGAGAGATGAGAAATTCATGAATGAATGATAACTGCTGAAAGTTTCTACTGGATTTAGCCTTTTTGCTGACTAACTTGCTCCATCCATGACTTATGTGTATCCTTGCCAGGTTTTGGACTTCTGTTGTGGTTCTAATGACTTCAGTTGTCTAATGAAAACAAAGCTTGAACAGATGGGGAAGTCATGTTCATTCAAGAACTATGATTTATTCCAACCCAAGGTAAGTCTATGTTGCTCAAATGAAAGCATGCATGGCATAGCTTTTGCTTCAGCTTTTGTTTGCCTCCTGCTTCAAATTTAAAACTGCAACCTACTATTGATTTGCTTCTTCCATTTCCCTGTTACAAATTTGCCTTTTATTGCTAATGAAGTCCTGCTGCTTGTAGAATGATTTCAACTTTGAAAAGAGAGATTGGATGAGTGTCAATGCAGAAGAACTACCCCACGGTTCTAAACTTGTAAGAATCTAAAAACCTTTTACTTCATAATTCACGAATACTTCCATGTTTAATATCTTCATTATTATATTTTCCTTTCACCTGTTGATATTTCTCCAGATCATAGGGCTGAATCCTCCTTTTGGGGTGAAGGGTTTTCTTGCTAACAAATTTATTAACAAGGCATTGACTTTGAATCCAAAACTTCTTATTCTAATTGTACCAAAAGTAACCAAAAGGTTAGTATTTGTTTCATTTTATACCCTTGTTTTTTTTCATGTAACCAGAACAAAACTCATCTCTCTACCTACCATGTTTCCAGACTTGACAAAAGGAAAGGTGGATATGATTTAATTTGGGAGAGTGATGAGATGTTTTCAGGAAAGGTGAGTTAGCAAAAGTTCAGTGATTTCAACCCCAACTCTCTAGTCAGGGACGGCTCAAGAATTTGGAAGGCTTAAAGCATGGCCTTCTTATCATAGTTTTATTTAAAATTTATTTTTCTATAGCCTAAGGATTGTACCTGCTTGAACCATAAGTTATAGTCCTGAATGTAACCGAAACAAGGGACATATAAATTAGCTTATCTTCTGCATTTTGTTCATTCTTGCAGTCATTCTATCTTCCTGGTTCTGTTGATGTACGAGACAAGCAATTGGAAGACTGGAACATGAAGCCACCACCTCTCTACCTCTGGAGTCACCCTGATTGGACCACTAAGCACAGGAAAATTGCTCAAGAACATGGCCACATCAAGGAGAAATATGATGTGCATGTGAAGAATTATCTTATGGAGGAGAATCATGACTGTTACCAGGCCTATTCTGGATTACATGCACCTGGGGATGTTTTGAGCATATTTGATGATATTCCATATGATAATGATGATGGTGCAGATGAAGTTGCAACATGCAATGCTCAGGGTCAGGTGAAGGGAACAGTGTTTTCTGACTGTGGAAGAGAAATGAAATTGGAGAATAGGTTTCCCTTTGATGAAGCTGAGGATATGTGTATTGATATGGAGTTATCAACTCCCTAGAAATATGTAATGACTGCACATACAGAATGAAGAAATTATGTTCTTTGAAGTAGAAAGTTTGAGATGAATGAAGCTGTCAAATGAAATTTTAGTATATAGGATTGGTTATGGTGTGTTCTTACACTGAGGACCCTATAAACATAACTTTAGGACTTTTACTTCCTGCACCCCACAATTTTTTCATGCACTCCCTTGAACTTTTGAAATGACCATTTTGCTCTTCGGAAGAGTGACTTGACGCTATTCCTTAAGCTTTTTGAAGTTTTCGGAACATTAATTACAAAACGAAATTTTTGGAACAATTTTCTGATGGGTTACTACTAAAATAAGGAATTATTAAATATCAATTTTTGATCGAGAATAATATTAGATATTATGTTTTTAAGTAAAAGTTCTTTTTCCTGATATTTTAACTGATGATTGTGGAAGATATTAGTTTTAGGACTATTAGATTCAAAGAATATTTTAGTAATAATGGGGTGCAGGAAGCAAATTTCATTGGGCTTTGTTAAAGCCCAATGTTACGGTCAACCCGAAACTCCTAAGCGCAATACTTGCTCCAATGTCCAAACAAAGGTTAAACCATTTCTCTCTTCAAATTTCACCCTTCTCACTCTCTCTCTCTCTACACTCTCCTTCACTCTCTCTCTCTCTCTCCGACCTAGCGAGACCGAGCGATCCGACTCTAATATCGCGATGCTCCGCCGCGCAACCTCCGCTCTCCTCTCCGGAGTCTCCCGCCGACGCTTCTCCACCGACGTACCGGCAACGCCCTCGGTGGATTCGAGCTTCGTGGAGGCGTGGAAGAAAGTGAGCCCGAATCTGGATCCTCCGAAGACGCCGCTCTCATTCATGAAGGAACGGCCGCAAACTCCCTCGACCCTCCCTACCAAACTCACCGTCAACTTCGTCCTCCCCTACGCTTCCCAATTGTCCGCAAAAGAGGTCACGTTTTTTCGTATTCTTTAAATCTCTTGAATCTTCTGTTCTGGTTTGTGTGTTCATGCGTTTCGCACGTGCTGATCTGGGGATGTAGGTATTGGGTTAACGAGGTTTGTGGTTGCGTTGTTTGATGGAAATGGAAAATTACAACCTCAAGCTTTTTGTTTATTTAGGGTGTGTTTGGGACAAATGTGAAAATTAGATATTGTGTTTCGATAAGAGGTTATTGTTGTAATCGATTATGATCAGAATCGGTTTTTTTTTTTAACTTTTCTATAAATTATTATAAAATAATTAATTTTCCTTAGATGCAACAAGTAAATCAGCTTTAGTGTGAGAAAAAAATTAATTTAGTTGATAGGGGGGAAAAATCTGAAAATAGTCATATATTACAAATTTTCGGATTCATAAAAACAATTCATGTTTTAGGGATTGTTTTACTAAGTTTCTGTTGATATCTCATGTATCTTATTTTATAAATGACTTAGTTTTCAATGGAACAACTGAATTGATGGGGAAATAGTTTCCCAAAATGGGCTTATGGTTATGTATGCATGCTGATAACCTATTGCATGACTAAAGAAAACAAGATTTGTGTCTTGGCACTTTCAGCCAGGTGTGAAATGATAAACTGTTGGAAAACTAGGTGATTGGATTTGGCCATCCCTACCATTGATTGACTTTGGGTAATCGATCTCTATACACTAATGTGCTGCAAGAACCAATAGTGAGAAAACCAAGCATAATTGATTTCATGGAACATAATGAGGCTTCCAATTGAATGAGATACTGATGTCTAATAATTTTATTATATTATAAATTACTTCCTCCGGTCTTTAATGCAAGGTATAAATTCTAAGCAGCCTACATTCCAAAGCACCCCCAGTATTTTCAAAAGTAAATTTTAAGTTGTCTGATTAAACTGGATGTGACTCTTCTAATTAAATTGATCTAAGCTGTTGAATTCAGTGGAATATAGCTGCATGAGATAGTGGTTTTAGTTTGTGGTTTATGTGATTGCATTTAGTTGACATGAAAAGTATGCCTCTAATAGCATTGACAGTCCGGAAAGAATATGGATCAAATAAACAGAAATCATAATTATTTGTGTTTGTTGTAATTTCCAATCTCGTCCACCAAGGGCTTGTTTGCTGGTTTCGGATCAGATTATAGGTTAATTAATATGCCATTCTCAATTTCTTATCCTTGTTGTAATTCTCATCAAGAAGATGCAGCATATCAATTTTGTGGAGACTCTCTCCTAAACCTGAGGTGATAAGTAGATTTTAACCTGAATTTCTTTTAACTTATCTTCCATTACAAGTATTTGCAAAGGTCAATGACACATTTGGTTATCTGTTTTTTATTTTTTTCTTGTTCTGCCGTGTGTTACATTCACTGGTTTGATTTGATCCAGTCCAAGTTTTGGATATTAGTAAGAGAAAATTCCTTAACTGGATGATGTTCCTTGAAAAGTGACATAATTTGTGTGCAACAGGTTGATATGGTGATTGTACCAGCAACAACTGGGCAGATGGGTGTTCTGCCAGGACATGTAGCAACAATTGCTGAGTTGAAACCTGGTGTCCTCTCTGTTCATGAAGGGAACGATGTGACAAAGTATTTTGTCAGCAGTGGCTTTGCATTCATCCACGCGAACTCTGTTGCTGACATAGTAGCTGTTGAGGCCGTGCCACTAGATCGGATTGATGCAAATCTTGTTCAGAAGGGCCTTCAAGATTTCACCCAGAAGCTCAACTCAGCCTCAACTGACTTGGAGAAAGCTGAGGCTCAGATTGGGGTGGACGTCCACAGCGCTCTCAACTCTGCTCTTACAGGCTGATAAGTACTGTAGTGTTGAGTCCTTTCCTTTTGTATTTGTTTTTCCCCCCCTCCACTGCGTGGCGTTGATTTGTCACGGTGTAATCAAAGTTGCCCAAGAACATTTTCACCATGAATTTCTGTGTTCAAAGTGATTTCATAAAATAATATTTCAACAGCTTCCTTCTAGCTCAAGGATGTTGGGCAAGACCTTCAAATTAGAAACTAAAGATTCATTTTTGCTTTGGATTATATTATTATAGGCACTACATCATATTATTAGTCATCTAATGCAATTCCATAATAACTTCACTCATGCTGTCTAGATCATGCATGCTTCATTGTGCTGCTACACATGTATGAAATTTACTCCAGCATAATGATTGTTATGCATGCTTCATTGTGCTGCTACACATGCATGAAATTCACTCCAGCATAATGATTGTTATGCATGCTTCATTGGGCCGGCCCTACGAGAGAAGTTGAAGCATTTTGAGTTAGATTGAGATTTTCACTCTGATAGTGTATATATATCCAGTTCTGTTCTTGAATGGAGCAGATGAAGATCCCATGTTCTAGGCAGTTTCTTCCTGCATCTCCCTAACTTTTTTTTTTCTGCACCCTCATCAATTCTTTTTTCCATTTTTCCCCCCTTTCGGGATTTTGTACAGTCTGAGTAATTTTTGTTTTCCTAGAAAAAGACTTCCTGATTGTTTAAGTTAAAAATGATTTTCAGATTATGTAATTTGGAAGTAAAATGACTTTTAAATTGTGTGATTTGAAAATAATTCATTTGAGAAAAAAAATAATTTCTGAATTTCAGAATTTAGAATTTAGTTTTAGGGTTATGTAATTGGAAAAAGGTAAAATGGGTAAAATATTTATGGAGATAGAGGAAGTAAATTTGGAAAATGCCTGAAGAAACTGCCATGTTCTAACTATAAGAGTTTAGCACACTCCAACTTATCTTTTTAAGGTTCAGAGAAGCAAGTTAACCGAAACGGGTTTGTGGTCTAAATTTTACCCTTGAACGTGTTGAACTTGTGTACTTTGTTATAAAATGCAAATCAATTTATTTAGTGTTTTTTAAATTTATTGTGGATGCATATTAGGTGTGAGTGGTCTTGATTTATTATTCTTTTAAAATTATTTTGCCTGTTAATTTAACTTTAGAAGATTATAATTCCTAATTTAGATATAGGCAATATCATTTTAAAATTTATTTTATTATACATATAAAACTTTACAGGAAATAAGCATTAATTAATTTTAAATATTGAGTCATTTGTCTTACCTGATGATACTATGTTCATTATATTGGAAGTTTTTTTCTTCCCACACCCGAAGGATTACTATTTACACTCCATGGATCATATATGAATTTGGTTGGATCGTTCAAATCAAATGTCTCTGTCTGCCACAAAAGGTAATAAGGTTGTAAAAAAGTTGTAAGGATCGGGGGTGTCAACGTATCGTCTTAGTAACCCATTCATTTCAGATCTTACACCAAATCCTAAACCAACGTTTCACTTTCTTCTTCTTTTCAAAACCCTTTCACTCTTCCTTCTTCTCAAATCTTTTACTCTCTTCTTCTCCTTTTTCATCATGAAATTTTCAACCATGACAATGAAGGATATCCAACCAAAGCTCCTTTGGCCAACCATCATCACAATATCTGTTATCGTCGTGCTTTTGTTAGTCCTTGAAGTCAATTCTGAAAGCAACAAAAGAGCATACAATGAACAATTCAAGTTCTCTGTGAGAAACGCCACCGTGCACAGCTTCTCCTACAACACCACCACCACCACCTTCACTTACGACCTCCTTCTTTTCTTCATCGTCCCCGACGTCTACGTCTCCCTTCGTTACTTCGATGCCACAGCCTCGTATCTCAATCATAGGTTCGCTTCCAATCCAGATGAAACCTTGGTCCGAGGTTTAACCGGATTCAGCATGCGCTTCAACGGTCACTATGTCGTGTCTTTCACTGAGGATCAACTTTTGACCTTACACAAGGACCACATGGCAGGGCTTTACAACATCACTGTCACAATAAGGCAATGGGAATACACTCTCTTGTTCAGAATAAGGCGTCTAGGGAAATTTGTTCTATGTGACATTCAAGTTCCTCTTCAATCTAGGGTTTTCTGTGGTTGGATCAAGCATGATTAAGAAGAGTTTCAGTAATAAGTGTTAGAATTAATTGACGAATTAATTCTATTAGTGACTCATTTGAAATATTATGATGGGCCCAATTGTGATTTAATAAAATATAAAAACTTATTGGTTATTATTATGGGAAGTGATAATAAAATAAAGATAAAGATAAAATAAAAACCAACTTGATGGACGTTGGTTTATAAAAAGAATTGGGGTTCTGTTTCTGGCCATAAGGTTCTTTACACAGTAACTCATCAAGAACGTGTGAGAAGAGAAAGAAAGGCAAAGAGATAGATTGGGAAGCTGTGGTTGAAGAGCACACAAGATTATAAACTGGAGAACGCATATTCACAGGATCTCTCATGGATCAAGGTTAGTGCTCTATTATGATTTATCGTGTGAGAATTATAAATCTTAAAGATCCTTTAATGAGTTTTACAATAAGGTCATGATTATTGCACTTCCTTTTTATTATTTTTATTTGGTTCATGAACTGAAGCTTCTTATTTACAAGTTTTAGGGTTTTCTGAATTTCTGTTTGATGTCTCCTGTCTATCATATTTTATAAATGACTTGTTTTTCAACGAAACAACTAAATTGATGGAGAAATACTCTCCCAAAACGCGCTTATAGTTATGTTTATTAGGAGTATAATATTAAAGTAATTCCATAAAATCGGTTCGTAAGGTGATTATGAATGGATCTAGAAATGGATGATTCGTGGTTTGATAGTATATGGAATAAAATATCCAAAAAATCTTGTTAGGTTAGATTTTTTAGTTATAGTTCTGATATTATATTAGAATTGAAATTTAAGTCTAATTCAACCTCTACAAAATTAGTTTGTAAAAAAATATTTATATATCTTATTTTTATATTATGAAATTGTTTTATCACTAATCGATGTGGAACTTCCAATAATGTATGTTATGCATACTTCGTCATTTTGACTTACATCGGGATTTTCACCCTGAAAGTGTATATATTGATCCAGTTCTGTTCTTGAATGGAGCAGATGAACCCCATGCTCCAGCCAATTTCTTCATGCATCTCTATAACTTTATTTCTGCACCCTCATCAATTCTTTTTTCCATTTTGTACAATCTGAAAGTAATTTTTGTTTTCTTAGAAAAAGACTTCCTGATTGTTTCATCTGCATAATCTGAAAGTTAAAAATGCTTTTCAGATTATGTAATTTCGAAGTTAAATGACTTTTAAATTGTGTGATTTGAAAGTAATTCTTTCGAAGGAAAAAAAAAACTTCTGAATTTCAGAATTTAAATGTTATTTTTAGGATTATATAATTCGGAAAAGGTAAAATGGGTAAAATATTTATGGAGATAGAGGAAGTAAATTTGGAAAATGCATGAAGAAACTTCCTTTGAGTGGTCTTGATTTATTGTTCTTTTGAAAATATTGTGCCTCTTAATTTAACTTTTAAAAAGTTAAAATGCCTAACTTAGATATAAGCAATATCTTTTTAAAATTTTATTTTATTATACATATTAAACTTTACAGGAAATAAGCATTAATTAATTTTAAATATTGAGTAATTAAAATATTTGTTTAGTAATAAAATGTTTAATAGTTTTAAATATTTAGTAATTCTAAACTACAAATTTTATAATTTTTTACAACAAAATTATAGCATCATTTATGAAATAATTAAGAAATATATCTTTATCGCATTCATTCAAATAATATCTCAATCACTAAAATTAAGGAGGAAATCAACTCTTAAATAGACTCTTTTAAGAGTCGATACAAAATTCTTTTCACGTATAGATACTAACAAAACAAATGCAACATAAAAGGTTGAATTGTTGTGTTGCGCACCAATTAGGAAGTATCCGAGTAAAATCCAGCCTTTACATCTTGTGCATATCAAAGTTAGGGGTTGTGATCTATTATGTTCCACCCCTATCAATAAATATCCGAGTCAACTTCATATGAGAAACCTAGGTGATTTTTTGACTATTAAAATTGTTACAGAATTGACAAGTGTATCAAATTGTAGAACTGTCAAAACGGATAATCCGGCCTGATCCAGCCTGATCCGACTCAATCCATTACGGGTTGATAATTTAGTGAGCTAACTCAATCTAGTTCACTTTTTAGCGAGCAAAAAAAAAATGAACCCGGCCCGACCCACCACGGGTTGGCGAGTTAAACATGTTGGCTCATGGGTTCACTTAATTAAAAAAAAATACAATTTTTTATATTTTTTTTAATCAAAACTAAATTGTAATTCTAATTAAAATCTAAATAAATTTTAATACAATCCAAATACAAACCAAACTAAAAAAAATACAAATTATTTATGTGTTGGATAAAAAAATAACCTAACATGACCCAAATGTAAAGCCTAACTTAATAAAAATAAATAAAAAACACTTGTGTGACCCTTTTATCTACGGGTTGGTGAGCCAATCCGGCTCACCATAGGTTCAACTCGGGTGAGCTGGGTTCTAGATGAGCCGCGTCAAAAATCAACTCGTATTGAAATTTGTAAAAAAATTTTAAACCAACCCCGTCCGAACTCATGGTGAGCCGGTTTGGCTCGCGGGTTCCAACCCATTTTGACAACTCTACCAAATTGTATAAGTAATACAGTGAACAAGTTCAGATATCGTATTTCACCAGGACTAATGTGATTTTTAAATTTAAAGGATTTTTCACTAATAAAGGTACAAAGAAAAACATGTTTGGTTTAGGGAAAACTAAATTGAGAATTAAATTGTAAATAATTAAAGGAATTGGCACAATGAAAACAAATAACTTGATTGAAAAAAATATAATATAAAAGCTTCATTGTGATTGAGTTTTTACGATTCCATTCAAAGTAAAAATCAACAAACAATATAATTCAATTTCCATCTCTCGCCCTGACATTATTTGTAATATGTCTTGATTTCGTCACAAACAAGTCTAAACTAAAATAATAAAAATTCTATGTCTAGTATTTTTTTTTATCATTATGTTTGCATTAATAACCAGTATGTTGATGCTTAAGAATGACTAATGACCTATGTTGCCCAGATACGGACACGAATATGACACGGACATGGACACAAAGATACGACTAAATTGAAAAAATATAGGACACAAGACACGACGTGTATATACATGAGTATCATAGCCAATGACCACATTTATGTCTAGCATATGAAATCAAAAGTTGTTTTATCCTACTCAAGTTTCCCACACTATCTTTCAGATCAATCAGTACTCTCACATATGCAAAATATATAATTAAAACACGAATAAAACATAAGAAGTCGGTACTCCCACATATGCAAAATTCATATACAGTTAAAACACAAATAAAACATAAGAGATGATGGAAAATAATTATATTGAATGAAGAATTCACCTAACCTCGTGAATATTAGACTGATGTTGAGATTGAATGTCTTCACTTCATCCTTCAGAGTGCTCTTCTACCTTTAATTGTATATATATATATATATATATATATATATATATATATATATATATATATATATAAATTTTTT
>Ga0209589_1005446_pt1 | contig 21589 bp, 10 predicted proteins | sample CowpeawhiteBW_FD_187525 | JGI IMG/M metagenome (GOLD analysis project Ga0209589, IMG submission 187525) | Root nodule microbial communities of legume samples collected from California USA - Cow pea white BW (SPAdes) (version 2) | ecosystem: Host-associated > Plants > Roots > Nodule | place: USA... | reverse complement strand
ACAAAAAAAAAAAAAAAAGTGTATCAGAGCAAATTCCTCAAACAGTTGGTGACATACCCTTTCTTCTACTTTTCTTTGTTGAAGTGCTTAAACCAACAACTCATATATACATTTTAAGATAATTTCTAACTATATCTGTCATTCATAGTTTAAAAAAAAGAGGGTGTATATCAGAAATTATATAGATACATATAAATATGATGCATTTCTATGAAGTTTTGACTTAGGGCATCGGTAATCATTCATGGGGCATCTGAGGGAGTAGCTTTTTTGGCAAAGGCAGTGTTGGAATCTACTTGATGGATGTTAGAATTTGAAGCATATGAGAGAGTGAAGGCACTTTGGATGGTGGGGTCCTTAGGGCGGTGTTGATAACATTATCAGTTATCATTCATTACCTTTTGAGTTAGGATAAACCAACTTCAACCAGCTACCTCAAAAATTCAGCATTTGGGAATCAACCAAAAAGATGTTCAATTGCAGCATAAGAGAAGGGAATTGTTTTGGTAGAGTGGTGCATTACCATTTTTAAGGAGTGGTGTTGACATTTAATATGTATGTATATGTTCAAATAAGATTGTTCTTTAAAAAGATCATGTGAGGGATAAAAGGGTTTGGTTTATTTGTCTCTTTGTGAAACACTTTTTCTTCTTCTATTACTGTGTATTTGGAGAAGTCTTTGTGTATTGAATTTTATAAATTGCATTCTTGTCAGAGTTTATTTTTACATAAATTAATCTATATCTAAAAAATAAGTTGTTAGTGGTATAAAAGTTTAGGAAAATAATAGTCGACTACTTTTTCTTACCACTTCTCTTACCACCTAACGTGAATTTAATTTTTGCATTTTAATTTTAACTTTTAATTTAGTTTTAAGTTAAGTTGTAGAAGTGTCAGAGGAAATAAAAAAAGTCCATTCCGCGCATGAGTAATCTTTTGGGCAGAAAGTCCCCATTCTCTTAAGTATTCTGAAAGTTGCCATTTTTGGGACCTCATTTTTTTGCACCCACCAAGTTTCATAGAACTCATTTTTCCATTCTTCGATGAACATTGCAAACCATAAGGTAAGAAAATGAAGCCCCTTTCCTATTATGCACACTGCAACCCATAAAGCTAGTGAATGAAGCCCCTCCTATTTTTGAACGAAGGAGATTTTGCACATAATAAAGTTGACAAATTTTGGAAGTCATGAGAACACACAATTGTCTCCCTTACAAAAAGGGTGAACCCTAGTTGTGCACACCAATACCAAACCTAATTTCACTTCTTCTAAAGTGTAAGTTCATTTGGAAAAAAACTAACCTGCAACTTTTTTAAACTTATCTTGCAATCCAAGCGCAATTATGATGTAACCCATGAAGGAGTTTTTGCATAAAAAAAGTTGACAGATATTGGAAGTGCATAAGAACACACAAATCTCTCCCCTACTAAAAGGGTGGACTTCAACTATGCACACAAATACCAGACCCCATCCCATTTATTATAAACCAAGTGTAAGTTCCTTTCGGGAAAAACTAGTCTGCATTATTCTTAAATTTATCTATAACCCAAAAGCAATTAAGGTGTAACCCACGAAGGATTTTTTGCACAAAATAAAATTGACAGATTTTGGAAGTGCATGAGAACACATAATTTTCTCCCTTACTAAAAGGGCGGACACCAGTTGTGCACATCAATACCTGACTCCATCCCACTTCTTCTAAACCATGTGTAAGTTCATTTAGAGAAAAAATAGCCTGCAATATTTTTAGACTTATGTTGCAACCCAAGAATAATTAAGGTGTAACCTCCGAATGCGTTTTCGCACAAAATAAAATTGTCAGATTTTGAAAGTGCATGAGAACACACAATTTTTTTCCCTTACTAAAAGGGTGGACCCCAATTGTGTATACCAATACTAGACTCCATTCCACTTCTTCTAAACCAAGTGTAAGTTCATTTAAGGAAAAATCAATTTGTAACATTTTTAAACTTATCTTGCAACCCAAGAGCAATTAAGGTGTAACCCACAAAGGAGTTTTTGCACAAAGTAAAATTGACATATTTTGGAAGTGCATAAGAACACACAATTTTCTCCTGTGCACACCAATATCAGACTCCATCCCACTTCTTCTAAACCAGGTGTAAGTTCATTTAGGGAAAAAATTAGCCTACAACATTTTTAAACTTATGTTGCAACCCAAGAGCAATTAAGGTGTAACCTACAAAGGAGTTTTTGCACAAAATAAAATTGAAAAATTCTGGAAGTGCATGAGAACACACAATTCTCTCTCTTACTAAAAGGGTGGACCCGAGCTGTGCACACAAATACTAGACCCCATCCCATTTCTTCAAAATTGGGTGTAAGTTCATTTGGGGAAAAACTAGCCTGCAACATTTTTAAATTTATCTTGCAACCCAAGAGTAATTAAGGTGTAACCCACGAAAGAGCTTTTGCACAAATTAAAATTGACAGATTTTGGAATTACATAAGAACACACAATTCTCCCCTTTACAACCTAATCTTAGGTGACAAAGTAAATCAATAACAATATTCATCTCCGCAAAACCCCCAATGTCCTGTGCATTGATCGAACAAATATTACGACCAAAACCTTTCGTTTAGGGCTTGCAAAATTCAGTCCAAAGAAAAGAAGGGTAGAAGGGGCTAGAAGGGTTATGGTTTGTAATGTAACGAGTACAACAAAAGGGGCTTTGCTCGCTAGCTTTATGGGTTGCAATGTGCTTATTAGAAAGGAAGGGGCTTTGTTTTCTTACCTTATGGGTGACAATATTCAAAGAAGAAGGGAAAAATGGGTTCTGTGTGAAGCTTCTAAGAAACTTGGTGGGTGCGAAGAAATGGGGTCCAAAAATGGCAACTTCTAAAAAGCCTAATAGAATGGAGATTTTCTGTCCAAAAGATCACCCACGCGCAGAATGTACTTTTTTATTTTCACTGACACTTCTACAACTTAAAAGTATATTAAAAGTTAAAATTGAAATGCAAAAGTTGAATCCATGTTAAGTGGTAAGAGAAATGGTAAGAAAAAATAGTTAACTAATATTTTCCAAAAATTTATTCAGCTTAAATGTCATTGAAGGTTGTTTTAACCCTGAACTTAAAAATCAATTTTTCGTTATGGAATTAGATATCTGATCATTTATTTGAAATTACATTAATTAATATTTTAATGTGATTTGTATTAACCAAACACACATTTACACTTACTTGAGAATATAATTTGTGGTACTGTAACAGTTGCTATATTCCGTACGCAACAAACAAACACCTAAATATGTAATTTAAGAAATCACAAATAAGACAAAAAATTTATCGTTCAAATAACTCTTATTTTTTACATCCTCCTTATTACCCCCGCCAAAATTAGTTAGTGCGGTCATTTTTAAGTAACACAAAAATATGTTTACGTTTCATAGGAATTAAGCAAATAAAAAATATATATTTCTGGTAACCCAAAACATAATTTATCCTTTATATGATTAGTAAGAATTAATATAATATAAAAGACTATATGTATAAGAATTCATATAGCTGATATACAAAAATAAATGAAGAATTCATATAATTTAGAAGTTCAAAATTAAAATTAACGATGACAATATCATATATTAAAAATAAAAATAAAATATTTCAACCCTAAGGTAAGGTGGTTAAATATTAAATACATACTACCACTTCATAGTATATATTCAGTTCTTGTTTTTTACATTTTTGTCTCATCACCTTTTAATTTTGAGATATATTTCTCAATGTATTGTGAATTGCACGTACACCAATTAAAGAAATATAATGTTAAAAATCACTATTTATTGGTTTTATGTATTATGTAGATTATTGTAAAATCAAGAATAAATGTGTGATTTTACAATGGCTCTAAAATTTTGATGTAATTTCCACAAAATTAGAAAATGGTAAGAACAAAAATTGGAAAAGAAATTAAGAAAGAAAAAGAGAGAAAGAGAAAGAGAAAGAAACATAAAAAGGAGAATTTGTGTTGGACAGTAGGCGCCAACGTCCTAATCCAGAAAAATTGATAGGACGGCCCTTTGTGCTAGGGTTTCTGGCGCCAACAAATTTTCCATCATCGCATCGTAACCCAGAAAGCACAAAAACTCATTCATCAATTTCATGCTATAACTCCTTCTTATTACACCAACAAAATGTTATCGTTATATTCTCCGATGTTTTAATATCAACAATAACAGGGTCTATTTGCATTGATCTGGTAGCACGCGTTTTTTTTTTTTTTTTTTTAATTATCACATGCAGAAAATACAAACGTTCGTTTTTTAAATTTTTTTTTTTTTTCTTTTAATTATCACATGCAGAAAATACAAACGATCGTTTCTTAAATTTTGTTTTTCGTTTGTAATTGCGTTGAATTTGATCAATAAGCCATGTGCCAAGATCCATTGTAGGATGTTTTGCATTTCTTATTATTATAATTATTATAACAAGTTGTTGAAGGTTATCCAATTTAATAAGAAATTGGGAATTTTGGAGAAGATAGAAAGAGGTGGATTTGCGTTGGTTCATTATGTATGAATCAGAATTGTGTTGGAATTTGTGTTGACAAGGCAGTGATCATCATCATAACGGGTTAACGGTGTATGATGAGAAATAATTTTGATTGGGAAAAGAATGGAAACCTGCATACTTGTTGGTTCAGAGCTTGACGTAATACGAAGAAGAAGATGAAGATGGCTATTCAACAATATATGGGTACCATAAAGGTTATCTTTTGCAGCATTTTGGTTTTTCATATTTTGGTCGTAGTGAGCAGTGAAGAGAAAAAAACTCAAGAAGAATTGATCAGCCAATTGTTTGATCCAACATCTGGATTATTAACTGAGGATACGGTAAGACTCATTTCATTACTAAATTATTACAGATATATATATATATATATATATATGTACATGGACTCTGAAATTGGTTATAGTTTCATGACCACAGGCAAAGGTGTTATGGATCATATGTTGGGAAGATTTGATTCGATTAAAGAAAGAAGTCGACGATTTCAGCTTGTGCCTCCCAAAGGAATCTTGCAGAAACAGCAATGAAGTTAATGTAGAAATTGGGTCAGTAGCCAGAGAAAACATCCAACAAATGATTCATGCATGTTATCCTCAATTAAAGGAAAATGTTCTTAAGTGTTTTAGAAAAAACAATTTTCCAATCCATGCTCTGGGGGAAGAGGATTCCTCTAAGATCTGGCATGCAACATACATGGTATCACCTTCATCTAGAAGATATCTGGGTCAAGTTTCTCCCCAGCACCTATCAGAAACAGCAAACAAGGAACATGAAATACATATAAGCATTAAAGATCAAGCAGATGCAAAAGGATCTGGAGGTGGCATGGCAATACCTCTGGTGGGAGCAGTTGTAGCTGTGGTATTGGTCATTTTGTGTTGTTATCTATTTTGTGGGAGTGGACAAGTTAGCCAGAATGATGAGAGACCCCTTCTCAGCATGAGCATGAATGACTCTCTTGGTAATACAAAAGTTTCATTCTTAAACTCACATATATTGTTGGGTATCTGCACTATAATCTTGACAAAAATGTACTTGAATGTTGCAGGTTCTTCTTCGAACCATATTCAATTCAAGAATTCAATGAAAGAAGGAGAAATTGGGATTGACTCGTCAAGTATTGAATTAGGTGATGAGAAGAGAAACTCAATCTCGGTGAATAATGAAGATGAATCAGGGGAAGTTGGTAGTTCTTCTGTGAGACCATCATTTGAACTGAAACCTCCTCCTGGGAGAGTAGTTTCAAGTAATGGATTGCCTCCTTTGAAACCCCCTCCTGGAAGGCCTGATCTTCTTCCTCCTCCTCCTGGAAGAACTGATCTTCTTCCTCCTCCTCCTGGAAGAACCGATCTTCTTCCTCCTCCTCCTGGAAGAACTGATCTTCTTCCTCCTCCTCCGGGAAGGCCTGATCTTGCTCCTCCTCCTCCTGAACCAGATAAACCTTCTGATATTCTTCCTCTAAAACCTCCTCCTGGAAGACCTGATCTTGCTCCTCCTCCAGCAGCACCAGCAGCACCAGCACCACCTCCTCCACCGCCTCCACCTCTTCCACCTTCTTCTTCTACTTCTAATTCTGGTCCTCCCCCTCCTCCTCCTCCTCGTGCACCGCCGAAGCCTGGCGGTGCCGGACCTCCACCTCCTCCACTTCCTGGTGGCCCCAGAGGACCTCCCCCTCCTCCTGGCAATGGCCCTAGAGCTCCACCACCACCTCCAATGAGAGGCAAGGGTCCTCCTGGTCCCCCTGGTGCTGGTCCTAGACCTCCTCCACCCCCCGGTGCTGGTGGAGGTCATGCAAGAGCTGCTTCCAATCCAAAGGTTGTTGAGGAAGCCAGTTTTGATGGGGAACCGTATGTTCCTAAAACTAAGTTAAAGCCTTTCTTCTGGGATAAGGTTCAAGCTAACGATCAAGCAATGGTATGGAATCAACTCAAAGCAGGATCCTTCCAGTGAGTAACATACATACATCCCCAACATCTCTTCCTCCTAAACTGCAATTTCATTTTTATTATTCATATTCTTAATGCTCAATGTTTCGTAGGTTTAATGAAGAAATGATCGAGACACTCTTTGGCTTTAATGCTGTGAGTACGGATAAAGGAAAGGCACCGAAAAAAGAGCCTGCCCAAGCTACTCCCCAACTTATACAAATCGTCAACGCAAAGAAAGCACAGAATTTATCTATTCTATTAAAAGCATTAAATGTCACCGCAGATGAAGTTTGTGATGCACTTCTTGAAGGTCATTCTTTTCTTACTTCCACCGGTTATCATATTAATGTTAGATTCATCAAAGATAACAACAATACAGAGAAATGTAAAACAAAAACAGTTTAATATCTCTAAATTCTTCTTTGGTTGATCAGGAAATGAGCTTCCCGTAGAGTTCCTTCAAACCTTGTTGAAGATGGCACCAACGCAGGACGAAGAACTTAAGCTTAGAGTTTTCAGTGGTAATCCAGCCCAACTCACCCCTGCAGATAGGTTCCTTAAAGCCATAGTTGACATTCCTTGTTCTTTTAAACGAATGGAAGCATTAATTTACATGGGTACTCTTCAAGAGGATGTCACTAGTACTCGAGACTCCTTTGCAATTTTAGAGGTATATATGATTTCCAAATTCCAGTTTTTCCTCTACCAAAACCAAACCCCCAACTAATTTTGCTTCCACTTTCCATATGATGTTAGGTTGCTTGTAAAAAGCTAAGAAGTAGTCGATTATTCCTGAAACTTCTTGAAGCTGTTCTGAAAACTGGGAATCGTATGAATGATGGGACATTCCGTGGTGGTGCACAAGCATTCAAACTTGACACACTGTTGAAACTATCTGATGTAAAAGGAGTAGATGGCAAGACCACACTCTTGCACTTCGTTGTTCAAGAGATAGTGCGCACCGAGGGCATAAGAGCAGCACGCATGGCAAAAGAGAATCACAGTTTCTCGAGCATAAAAACAGAAGACCTTCTAGACGAAGTCTCAAATGATTCAGATGAGCACTATCGTGAACTTGGTCTTCAAGTGATTTCATATTTAAGCACCGAACTTGAGAGTGTGAAAAAAGCAGCAGCTTTAGATGCTGATGGGTTGGTAGGAACAACTTCAAGAGTAGGGCATGGTCTCATAAAAACAAGAGACTTTGTGAACAAAGAGATGAGCAATGTGAAGGGTGATAAAGGGTTTATTGAGACAGTGAAGAGCTTCATAGACAGAGCTGAGGCTGATGTCAAAAGTTTGCTAGAAGAGGAGAAGAAAATCATGGGTCTGGTGAAGAGCACTGGTGATTACTTTCATGGGGACACAGGGAAGGATGAAGGGTTGAGATTATTTAACATAGTACGAGAGTTCTTAGTAATGTTGGATAAGGTGTGCAAGGAGATACAACTTGCACCACCAAAGAAGCCAGCAGCACCAGCAGCACCAAAAGGTGCAAAGCAAGAAACACCTAATAATTCTACTGCAAAGCAAGAAACGCCTAATTCTAGTGCAAAGCAAGAAACACCTAATTCTGGTGCAAAGCAAGAAACACCTAATTCTAGTGCAAAGCAAGAAACGCCTAATCCTCCTCTTCCTCCTGCTCATGATTTAATTCGTCAAAGAATTTCTCCAGTAATTGCAAGTAGGAGGCCAGATGACTTTAGTTCAGATGATGATGACAGTCCTTAGGTTTAAGTTTGAAGTGGTACTTGTAAAACTCCTTTCTTTGCCCATGTCCTTGTTGTATAGCTTTAATGTTGTAATAGAGTCACCACTTGCTTATACTTGTCTAATTTTGAAGGGAAGATATTGTCTTGTTAATCATTTAAATGTAGATTCATGTTTTTTTTCAATATTCCTTTTGTAGAGATGCATGATTAGAGTTTCACCATCTTTTCTATAATCATCGAAGTCGGTGGCGAACATGTAAATATACAAGAGTGTAGAGGTGCATCTCTTGATTTTGTTACAATTATTACTAAGTATCTGAACAAAATTTATTATATATTTGAATTGAATCCGTTTAATGCTACTCTGTGGTAAACCTATATATAATTAAAGGTGTACAAATACATCACTTAATTTATTTTTACTGACTTAGATCCATCACTGGCATGTTATCGATGCTTCTCGTTCAAACTAAAATGTCATTCATATACAAATTTTGAAGTATCTAACATTAACTTAATTTGATATTAGTATCACAATTGTTACATCATTGAGATTGAATTCTTTGTAACTTTAAATCATAATTTTTTGTCTTCTTCAAGAGTATTAGAGACTAAGAATGTTGTTGTCTATTGCAAGAGGAGCGAAGTTTCTTTTTCATTAGATGATTTTATATGCTTGTGTCTTACTTGATCTTGATAAAAATCAATCATAGCTAGAACAAATTTTAGTGTTTGTTTCTGTTATTCATGAATGCTAGTCATATTTTTGCACCAAGTGTAACATTTAACTTAGCACCTCTAAATATAATTTTTTATTGTTTAAATTCACCACTGCTCATGAGATATTGAATTATGTAAGAGTATAATGAGTCTTAGAGTTAAATGGAATTATAAGAAATAGAGGAATGAGTTAGCTCTTGAGAAGAAAAGTTATATTTATTAATAAATGATAGGAAATATAGAAAAATATATTGGCATAGTATAAAATAATAAGAGTATATTTAGCAAATAAAAAATATAATATGTCAACATAGTGATTCTTTATTTAAAAATATAACCTTCGAATTTAGTTTATAAATAGCAATTAAATAGAAGGATTTTTAGATAAAAGGTGAAGCATAAAACATTGATAAATTTAAAACTTCAAAAATGGAAAAAAAAAAAATATATATATATATATATATATATATATATATATATATATATATATACTCATCTTTATTCATTAATTTATATCAAATATTCATAATTCAGATTTCTCATCTTTATATTTATGCTTCAATTAATTGAATTTTTTTCTCATTAGTTTATTGAATTATTATTTTTCTTGCACCTCCCTTCTTACATTTACATTTTTTTTTTGTCTCTTTGGTTACTTAAAATGTTAAGATTAAAAGTAGGTTAAAATATTCCGTTGGTCTTCGTTTTTGTTGCAAAATCTCAATTTGAAACTCGTATTTTTATTAGTCTCAATTAGGTCCTCATTTTTGTAAATTGGTATCATTTAGGTCCTTTCCATTAGTAGGGAACTAACGCCGTTAAGTAGGTGTCACGTGTCAGCTCCTCATTTTTTTTAATTTTTAAATTTTTTTTTAATTTTTTTGTTTTTTTTTATTTTTTAAATTTTTTAGATTTTAAAAAAAAATATATTTATGCCACGTGTCAGGTTTGTAGTGTGCCACGTGTCAAATTATTGTATGAATCTCAATTTGGTCCTCTTTGTTAATTTGATTTGATTTGAGTCCCAAATTGTTATTTTTAAGCCAACTCTAAAATATTCTTGATATTGAATTTTATACAAATATTTCAAATATAAATTTATTTATCTATATATTTATAATTTTAAAATAAAATTTAAATAAAGTTTAATGTAAAATATAAATTTAAATAAATTAAATATTGTTAAAAATATGTAATAGAAATATCACTTGTAATAAAAGTATCATCATTACATCTATAAAAAAATTAAATTTGTTCTAAATTTGGAGCACATGAAATTAAAAAATTTTAAAAAAATTTGGGACTGAAATTAAATCAAATTAACAAAAATGATGACCAAATTGAGATTCATATAATAATTTGACACGTGTCACCATATTAGATTGACACGTGGCACACTACAAACCTGACACGTGGCATAAATATTTTTAAAATAAAATTTAAAAAATTTAAAATAAAATTCAAAAAAATGAGGAGCTGACACGTGACACTAACTTAACGGTGTTAGTTTTCTATTAACAGAAAGGACCTAATTAATACTAATTTACAAAACTGAGAACCTAATTTAGACTAATAAAAATACGATGATCAAATTGAGATTTTGCAAAAAAACAAGGATTAACGGAATATTTTAACCTTAAAAGTATGAGTTTTTCCTGTTGTACTCAGTTTATTTTTTCGTTAGAGTTTAAAGTATTTCATTTTCAATTAGTTACACTATTTATGTTTAAAATTTTGTTTCTGAAATACTTTTTCGTAATGCCATTTATCAGCTTAATCAATGTTCTAAACTTAAAAACTCTTTAAAATATGTAAACTATATTTTTATGTATCTACAAAAGTTAGATTCTTGTTAAAAATAATCATAAAATATTTTTCTTCTAAATGTATTATTTAATTGAATTTTATTATTTTGCTTAAGATTACTTTATTGTTGATTTCACTTTCTTTCATTTAAATTGAAAAATCTTTGAATGGATAGTCTAAAGTGACTCACAATTATTTTGTAATTAAGTAAGTTTAAAATGTTTATTTTCCAGTTAAAACAGTAAAAGTATCCACCATGTATTTGTTCTCCTCTATTTAAAATAGAAATATGTATTATAGTTATCTAATGTTACAATTGGGAGTATTTATATTTATATATAATTTATATATAAATGGAATTCTTCATTTGTGTTCACATCTCTATTTTCAATTTTATCTTTTAATAAATAATTATTTTTTAAATTAAAATCATTGTTTACCATTTTTATCTTTTAAGTAATCCTTTTGTTAATTTTGTTAGATTTAACTGTCTTATTCAATTAAATTTTCTTTCAAATTAATACTTTTATTAACAAAAATTATCCATAAAATAAATAAATAAATATTTATAATAAATTTTAAAAAGTGAATATGTGTTTTCACTAATTTAAATAAATTGAGTTTAAAGGCAATAGAATTGAAAAATAAAAAATCAACAACTTAGTGTCAATTACAAAAGTATCCATTATGTTAATATTAAAATATGAGTATTATAGGGACAGGGAAGAAAGCGTAAAAAAAATGGTATTAGTACATAATGATATAAAAATATGATAGATATTTGTGAGTATTTCTTTAACACATCTTAAAGAAGTAACAAAGAAACGTAATATTTCATAATTTTGCTTGTAATAGAAGATTATGATATAATCAATCTATAAGAAAATAATAATTTATCTTTCAATAATTATTATTATTATTTGTAGGTAAATTAAACATTATATTATTTATTAATTATAATATGAAGGTAATATGAACATGAATATTATCTACTAATCATAATCCGAGAATAAGTTGAATATTATTTACAGATATTATATACGGATTATAATTAAATAATTTTTTAAATACTTTTTATGAGAAAAAAATTATAAAAAATAAAATTCTATTTCATTTTTATCCTCCGTTTCATATTTTTAGTCTTTCCCTCCTTTCTTACTTCCAAACCCTACACTTATCTGTAGAATTCAAATGTTTTAGTAAAGAAAATTTGTTTTCTCTATATTGGATACAAATTATTTGTAAATGTGTGTAGAATTATCTTAATAGTTATTTTTCTTCTTCATTTGGAAGACAATAAGACTTAAAAATAGGATTTCAGAGAAAAAGACTATCTTGAGTTTATGCACGAGGCTGGAAGATGGATAGAGCTCGTTTGCAAGATTCTATAGGAAATATTTAATTGTTATAACAAACATTAATCGGTATAAAATTGTTTTAAAATTTCACATTTAAAAAGTTATTATTTTTACACCAATTTTAACATTTTTTTATAAATTATTAATGTATAAATACTTAAAATAAATTTTAAATAAAATTAAAAAATATATATTTAAATATATTTAAAGTGGTTAAAAAATCTATTATAATAAAAATATCATTGTAATATTTATATGAAAATTAAATCTAATATCAATGATAAAAATTGTTTTAATTTAAAAAATGAAATTTAGAATAAATTGAAATAAAATAAAAAGTATAGATATTAATCCAAGATTTTTTTTCATCAATATTGACAAATGATAGAATTATAAATTGATACGTGACCATTTTAAAAGAATTTAAAAATTTAAAAATTCACGAGTTGACACTAACCAATTTTAATTTAACTATAGGGTTTTTTTTCATTTTAAAAGGAAATTAAAAAAATTAAGAAATTATAAATTAACACATAACACACAATTAATGTCTTTAGTAATATACTAAAAAAGGATTAAATTAAAAAACATTTAAAAAATCAATTAAAACTTAAAATGTGATAATTCGATTGATATTTTTAAATAAAATGAGACAATCTCATGGTTTTAATAAAATATTTTTCACTTTTACGAGTTTGTGTATTTCTGTAGTTGTAAATAATATATTTTCTTCGTTCTTAGGCACAAATAGGGATGGCAACACGACGGGACAAGTTTCGCTAGTTCTTATTCATTCTTATCGAAAAAATTCATTCCCTTCTCATATCCAAATTTTACAGTTATCAAACTTTTATCTCATCCTCATCCTTATCCTCATTGGGTAATAGGTACATACTCATACTCATACATGTTTTCTTATTGTTTCAATATTAATTAATTAATTATTTTTTATAAAATAATAAAAAATTACGGCAAAGAAAACATAATATTATCAAATATTTATAAAGAAATTATATTATAATTGTATACATTTAAAATTAAAATACGAAATAAATTTTCATGAGAACCAAAATATCTATTAAATTTGCAAACATTAATGAATTGTAGTTGATAAAATTTCATTTTTTTTAAAAATATATATAAAAGGAAAAAAAATATTAAGATTAAAATATATATTAAATGCATGTTTACTTCAACTTTTTAAATTCTAATTTTTTGGTGATAAAAAGAAATTTATGAAAATTACATTAAAAGTTTATATTATAGTAAGTAAAATTTGTTTATACAATTACAGTAACAAAACCAAAGTATGATAATGAGTTAAAAAAATAAAAGATAATTATATAATAAAATATATCATAATAGTATTTTATATTATAAAAATAAAAAAAATATTAAAAAATTATTAAATGTGTGTCTTAGAAACAATTTGATAGATCATTGGAATGAAATCATAAAAGGAAAACCAAATATATAATTAAGGATATGATAAAATAAAAAATACTTTAAAGATCTAAGAAAAATTTTCAAATATCAACATAGTCAATGGTTGAGAAATAACAAAAATTATTTTAGAAACAAAACAGTTTTTCAAATGAAAAAAATATTAATAATAGAGTAATAAAGATAAATTTGTTATATTACATAGTAAATTAAATATTTATACTATTGAACAATTAAATTGAAAGTAATAAACATTTTTATGTGAAAAGAAAATATACAATAAATAAAAATATTCAAATAAATAGAAACATTTAAATGTGAGACATAATTGACATACATCATTTGAAATTGCACAAAAATTATGATAAGATGAAAAGTATATTAGAGATGCAAATGAATTTTATAACAAATTAAACAAAGAGAAGAAATACAAAATAGAAAGTATATATTAATATATATATATATATATATATATATATATTTGATTATAAATATTTTAATAATTTAAACGAAAATGAGAATAGAACAGATGAAAACGAAGACGGATATCTACATCTCATACCCAGTTAAAAAAGTTAGAGATTTTCTGTACATAATCAATACAGAAATTTTCTATAAATAAAAAAACAGATTCAGACAGTAACAAATTTATTTTTGATTTCCACATATGCTCCGAAAGGTAATTTCATATAAGGTATATGTTATTATTCAATAAGTAACTGAAAAGTTATTGTAATAATTAATGAATTACATTTATTGTAATAATTAATGAATTACATTTAACCAATAAAAGTTATTGTAATAATTAATGAATTACAATTAATGAATAATTTTAAAGCCATTTAAAACATTTATTATTAATCTGAAAATATTGACTTGAGGTTGATTGTATTTAAATTATTACACTCACTCTCTCTCTCCTTTCAAAACTTTTTATTTGGATGACTTGTAATTTAAAACAACATTAAATATCTTTCCATCTATTATATTTTTATCCCTAACCAAATACTCAATCAATTTACATATAAATATATATTATTTACAGTATACAAAAAAAGTAACAAAAATGTTTTGTTAATATTTTATTTTAAATTTAAATTATCCTATATATATATATATATATATATATATATTCTGCGCTCATCCAATAATTTATTAAATTAACTCAATTTTTTTTTTGTCTATTATTACACAAACTTTATAATCTCTATCAATTAATAATTAACTTATTCAATATTTGTCAAATTTATCTGAATCCTGAAAGTATATTAACTTATTCAATATTTATAAAATTTATCTAAATCTTGAAAATATATTTTCGTTTATTACAACCTTAATTAAAAAAATTAGTATGGAGTTTCCTTCAAATAATATATTGTATTTTAGAGTATAAACATAAGATTTCTTAACCATTATTATTTATATATTATTTAATACTCTCATTTTTTACACATCAAAATATTTAATTTTCTAAATTTTAGTGTCCTTTTCATACTAAATATTTGATAATATAGTATGGTTTTTATGATTTCTATTTCTTATAAAACAAACTAACATTTAAAATAATAAAACAACGTCTACATCTATACTAATCAACCGATTAAATTTGAAAATCATATAAATTACAGTCACAAGATAAGTACAACTTAGTAAAACTAGAAGCTCTCACCCACCAAATGACATGCCATATTAAATAAGACTCCACAAGCTCAAGTTCAGATAATATAACCTGTTTCATTTTTATAACGCTCTATTGAATGTTTCTAAACATAATATTATTAAATAAATAAAATGTTTTCAATTATTCTTTATACTTATTAAATTTTCAATTAATGTAAATATAATTTCCCTGATTATGTTTAATAGATCATCTCAGACAATACAATTCTACATAAACAAATTGTCTCAATTTGCCTCCCCTCAGAGATGCTATCAAGAGAATAAAACAGTCAATATCTGTAACATCTAAAGACTTGAAAAAATTAAGTCCAGTCTAAAATTGTGATTACTCATGAATAAACAAGAAGAATTTCACGCCACCACAACCCCATAGATATTACAATTCATAAAATCAGTGAAATTGGTTGTACTGGATGTTGATACATATAACATTGAAAAACCAGAACATTGTCCAGACAAATACATCTGAACATCCGACCAAAACATACATTCAGATGATTCACCAAGAGAATAGAACAGAAATGCAAAAGCAAAAATGTACAAAGACATTCGTTCAATATAAAACAAGAATAATAAATTTCGGATCGAAAGATAAAAGGAATTTATAACCAGAAAGAGATTAAAGAGATTAAAAGATGAAGGTAAATTGATTTAAATTTTCAACAATCTTTCTTGAAGAGTAAGAGTCTCCCCTATTCACATAATCATCACTAACTGAGAAACTAACTACAGCTACAGAGCACAAAGATCAAAGAACTACAAAAACAGTAAAACGATAGAAAATCTAAATCCAGTCTCCGTTCACAAAAATTAGATCCCAATATTTAAGAGTCATCATCAGCACCAGCACCCTTGGATGAGCCACCAGCCTTCTTTGGAAGCAAAAGATTGTGAATGTTGGGCATAACACCTCCGTTAGCAATGGTAACATCCCCGAGAAGCTTGCTCAACTCTTCATCGTTTCTCACGGCCAATTGAATGTGACGAGGCACAATTCGAGTCTTCTTGTTATCTCTAGCAGCGTTCCCAGCCAACTCAAGAACCTGAAAATTCAGAAACCAATAACCTTCAACCAATCAAAAAGAGAATCGGAAAAATCACAACTTCTCTGTTCAATTAACAGGAAATTAAACATGCACGACAAAATAGGGAAAATCAACCCAATAGAATTTCAAAATTCAAAACCCTAGATCTATCCAGATGGGAAAATTAGATCGAAAGAACATAATTAGACATAGACAAGGAATTACCTCAGCAGCGAGATACTCAAGAACGGCAGCCAGATAGACAGGGGCACCGGCACCGACACGCTCTGCGTACTTTCCAGCCTTGAGGAAACGAGCGATACGACCAACAGGAAATTGGAGCCCAGCCTTGCTGCTCCGAGAGGTAGCCTTCTTGGCGGCGCTGGATCCTAGGGTTTTACCTCGCCCTGCCATTGATGAACTGTGACCTAAACACGAGAAAAATAGAGAAGAGGAAAATGAACAGCGAGGAGTTCCGGTGACTGTGAAAACACGAGAAGGAATTGTATTTGTATAGTTTGAGCGGTTGCGAGGTATATATAGTGCAAGGCGTAGAAATTGGGCCAATGAGAATGAACGACGCGGATCGACAGTGACTGCCGTTGGATTTCGTTGATCACGGACGGTCCCGATGATGTATGTGGTTGGATTGATGGCTGGATATGAATTAAGCGAATTAGAGGAGTAGAAAGAGTGTGGTGGTATTTTTTTCCATTTTGGATTTTGTATCAAAGTATTATTAATTTGGTGTTTGATTTTTAGATTTTTCTTTTTTACCCAACTTAAATTCAAACAAAATAAGTTTGTATAAATTTGTATAAAGATTATATGAATATAAAATTAAGTGAACGAAAGAGTTGATAATGCATGAAGGCAAATAATTATTATGATAATATAGCAATCCCAATTTATGTATTATTGAGTAATATAGAGACCCTTTGAGAAAGGGAGAATAAAGGGATTACATTTGAGATGAAGAGAAAAAAAGGACATAAAATCTAGTCCTCGTCAACATCAAAACCCTTAGAGGTGCCACTCTTCTTTGGAAGTAAGAGGTTGTGAATGTTAGGGATGACACCACCATTGGCTATGGTAACATCCCCAAGAAGTATACTCAACTCTTCATCATTCCTAACTGCCAATTGGATATGGCGAGGCATGATTCTAGTCTTCTTGTTGTCTATGGCAGCATTTCCTGCCAACTCCAATACCTGAAAACACCACATGCAAAATACAACTTCCACAAAATTATTCATAGGGAATTGGTTAATGAAAATTCATCTCTAAACATTTAAGACATAAACACATACTTTAAAAAAATAGTATTAATTTGTACATTTGATCAAAAGGTATTTTTTTTATTTTAACAAAAACATTCTTATATGATTTCTAATAAGTCCAATTTATCATATCAAAATTCAATTTTTTACATTGTTATTAAATTGGCAAAATAAACCTTAATTTTGAAAACCTAGGTCCAACCACAAACACGAAAAATCAAAATTGAGAGAGAATAAGGTAAATTACTTCGGCAGCCAGATATTCAAGAACGGATGCGAGATACACAGGAGCACCGGTACCGATGCGCTCAGCATACTTGCCCGTCTTGAGGTATCGAGCAACACGACCAACAGGGAATTGGAGACCAGCTTTGGTACTCTTTGACATGCCTTTTTTGTTCATGGTTGGTCCTTGGGTTTTGGCTCGGCTTGCCATTAATTGTGAAGAAGATGAACTAGTTTCAATGACGAAGAGAGAAACAAAAGAGGAGATGTGAAATGTGTCTAAGATGTGTTACATATATATAATGGAGTTGTCCTTTAACTTGGCCAATAAAATTGAACGACACGGATCGGCTATGCGCGTCGTTGGATCTAGCTGTAATGATCTGATTGATGCAAGTAAAGAAATATTAATATATCACAATCTTTATCTATAATAGTCAATCACGTCAACTAAATGATAAATGTGAACTATTTTTTATAATTAAGAAATTAAAATGAGTTTTTTTTTTAATTTTATTACCAAAATTGAATAAATATAAAAGAGATGTGTATTTATAATGTTAAACTTCAAAACTAATTGATCATAAGTAAATATTTATTTAACCTTAAATATGTGTAGTTTTCATTAATAATATTTTTTTTAAAAGGCCATAAATCTAACAAGAATAAATTTGATGGTAATAAAAACAATGAGATTTGAATGGTATATAACTTAACAAGACAGAATTCTTATTTGTGAACTTGTACAACACTTATATATGATGTTAAATTGAATACATTTGATTCATAAAAGGTAGATGATGATAAATTAAAAGGAAACTAGTAAGATTGATACAAATCAATATATCCAAGAAGACAAAATGAATGGATTGATAAAATTAAATCTTGATTATAACAAAATGAAATAAAAACTATTTATTAATTCATTGTCATTGATAAAAACATATTTAAAAAATTTAATCCTTTTATGATCTATCGATCTATCCATTAATAATTTAGTGGATAAATACTTAATTTATCTAAAAGTATTAATACAATTTTTTGTTTTATTATAATGATCCTAATTAGCATAATCATACTACTAATTATATTATTATTATTATTATTATTATTATTGCTCCGGTTGGACTCATATTATACAATTATATATATTTTACAATAACCATAAACAAACATACAATTATATAAAATGGTCCAAGAATAAAATCATAGTTAAAGTTTCAAAATATATACAACTTTATCAATTAAGATTTATATAATACAAAATAAATATATACATATATACGATCACTATTTTTTAAACATAATATCAACAACCTCACCACTGCTCGTCATTAAAGATGACAAGTGAACTCGTCTTCATGGATATTATCCAAACTCGTCCTTTTTTGACGGAGAAGTCTCGCATTGACTGTGTATGGATAATATTTGTATGAGTATGTACATATCCACCTCATTCACATCCCCATAATTGCCTAAATACCTATCACTGCCTTCATCTCCGTCCCGTTTTAAATTACTAAAATATTCATAGTTATATATTTTATATTTGAATATTTCTACATTTTTTAATACTTTTATTTATTGTTTATTTTTTTTAATATGAGAATATTTAATTCTTAATTTAAGTGTTAATTAGTGTAAACCCTTCATTTAATAGGCAACGTACAAAATTTATCTTATTTATTATCTTATACTTAATTTTTGTTTTATTTGAATAACTTTTTTTGTTTTGCTTAAACAATTCTCATTATCATTATCATTTAATATTTGAAAAGTTTTCTCATACCAATAAGGTATTTTTCATCTTATGGTACATTAATTATATATTTGTTTTTCTTTGTACGATTTCATTCAAAAGTGTATAAAATTATTTTTAAGACAAATATTTGATTATTTTTTCTTTTTTTAACATTTTTATTTGTTCTGTATTTTTATCATAGAGAATACTGTTGATATTTTTTATATACTTATTTTTATTTTCTAACTCAATATCATAAGTGAAATTCTATTACTACATTTGTAAACACAAATTTCATTTACTATAATATACTACTTTAATGTCATCACGATGGATCTTGGTTATCACCATCCTACATATATTGTAGTTAAAAAAATAAAGAATTTTTAGTTAATTTCAAATATTATTAGATTAATCTTTGTCTTTTTGTGTGATTTTATTCAAGTGATACATTATAATTTTATTAGTGTGCAAAAAAGGAGATTTCATTAAAAATTAAAAAATGGGAGTAAAGAGACATTTAAAATATTTTTAAATTTGAATTTATGTCTTTCTTTTGCATTTTTTAAAATATTTTTAAATTTTATCAATTTTGTTTCATTAACATTTGTAATTTTAATAGATTTTTTGTTCTTATGAAATTTTATTTGGTACTCTAAGTTGATATGTGTACAATTATAATTTATTTCTTAATATTGATATTGAAGAACGAGAATACGTCTTTTTTATATTAAATATTTGATAATATTATATTTTCTTTACAATTTTTATTATTTTATATAAATTTATTAATTGCTGTTAAAATAGTAAAAAGAAAACATATATGAGTATAGGCATGGTACTTTAAGTTAATATGTGTACAATTATAATTTATTTCTTAATATTTGATATTGAAAAACGAGAATACGTCTTTTTTATATTAAATATTTGATAATATTATATTTTCTTTATGACTTTTATTATTTTATATAAATTAATTAATTGCTATTAAAATAGTAAAAAGAAAACATATATGAGTATAGACATAAATATAAATATATATCCATTATCTGGTAAAAATTAGGATTAGACAAAAATTTCATATTCGTTGACTTTAGGCATAAGAATAAAGATGATTTTCTTACGAGTATCAAATAGTGAAATTCATCTCCATTTCATCTTCTTACTATTCCTACTTGTCATTCTCAATTGTACCACCCTTTGCTCACATATAACATACTATACAATTTAAAAAGAATATTTTATTAATTAATTATTCACTGCAAGCAGTACATACTATAAAAAACATATTACAGTAATCAATTAAATAAATTATACATTTATATTTATAAATATATGGTAACAAATAAATGATGACTAAAAGTATTTAATCATATTCAATAAATAATATAAAATATTAATTCAAGCTGAGAGACAAGTGCGTTAGACCCACATTTTAATATATATATATATATATATATATATATATATTAATATTAGGTCACAAATTTTTTTATTTTTATCTTTTTTTTCATGGTTTACACTTAATTGGATGGTGTTAAATACCTATTTAAGTTTTAAAGCATAAAATAATGTGGTTTAACACACTAGTGCAGAATTCTCATTTTACCTCGCCTTACATGCCTCGGTTGGCCAGGAACCGAAACATATAATAGCGCGGTGGCATTTTTGCAATTAGAGCCAAGTTTTAGGCCTCGGTTCTCCAAATACCCGAAGCCAAAGAGGGGTATAGGCCGCGGTTCGCTCAAAACCGGTGCCAAAGAGGGGTATAGGCCACGGTCCAGTAGGACCTGAAGCCAAAAAGTGGTTGGAAGTCAGGGTATAGGCCTCGGTCCAAGGAGACCCGATGCCAAAAGGGGGTCAATGGCTTCGGTTCCTCTAACAACCGAAGCCATTGGGTTTATTTAGGGTTTGAAATTCGTGAACCCTTCTTCCTCCTCGCGTCAGCGCCTCTGCAATTCCACTCTCTCTCTCTCTCTGCTGCACCCACTGCCACCACACCCTCCGGCCATCGTCGACCTCCTCCGGCCAGCGCAACCACCACGCGAGCGAGCGCCCTCCATTTCGCGTCTCTCTCTCTCTTTCTCTCTCTCTCTCTCTCTCTCTCTCTCTCTCTCTCTCTCTCTCTCTCTCC
>Ga0209589_1005445_pt1 | contig 21593 bp, 9 predicted proteins | sample CowpeawhiteBW_FD_187525 | JGI IMG/M metagenome (GOLD analysis project Ga0209589, IMG submission 187525) | Root nodule microbial communities of legume samples collected from California USA - Cow pea white BW (SPAdes) (version 2) | ecosystem: Host-associated > Plants > Roots > Nodule | place: USA... | reverse complement strand
CAAAAAAAAAAAAAAACTCTATTTATGAAAATTACAATTAGAAAATTATGATGTTTTTTCAAGTAATATAAAAGCAACACACTCATCTTATGTGGACAAATTTATTGAGTTTGAACTTGAAGGATAACAAGAGTGATTTTCTTCCCAAAATGAAATTGTATGGTGTGGTTTGACTCTCTTGCAACTATCATAAAATTAATTGCTTATGAATAGAGCTATGAACATATGAGATTGCAGATCTAAGTTATGTTGGAAGGAACAAGTAATCTTTCAGAGCCTTCAGAAATTGAAACCTGAACATCTTTAGAACTAATACTTCTATCATTATTAGTTGTATTGTCCAAATTCTGAGTACTCAAGTTGCTGTCACTTGTCTTCTGCTGTTGATCAAACATCATTTTCAGCTGCTTACCTTGCTCCTCAATCCTCAACTGTAATTTTCTCTGAATCTGGAAACAGTGAAGCAAATTCAAAGAAAATTGCCAAGGAGTTCTGATTTGCACATCTTTGGGTTTTTCCACCCATCACACTTGCTTAAGCAAGATCAATTTCATTTCACAAACAAATTAAGAATAAATGAGTGAAGAAGTGGACATTAAGTTTAACTCGCCAGTAGATGGAACAATAAACTCAAGAAAAATTAATTTCATTAAAATAGATTCTGATCCATGACTCTGATATCATGTTAAGAAGTGAATTTTAAGCCTGGTTCAATCTTACAAAACCGGCTTGTAAGGTGATATTTGAACTCATTTATATAGGATGAACTTATTTCTAGTTAATGTGGGACTTAAACGTGATCAGATGCTACTATCTATTAATGTGTGATTAATATTTCCATGAGGTCATTGAAAACATAAGCATGAAGTAGCAAGTTTGATATACCTCTAGTTGTTCATGAAGGCGCCTCTGAACATCTAGCTGCAGCTGAAGTGCCTCTCTAATTTGCAAGCCACTGGCAAAGAAGAACAAGAAATTTAGTTGATTAGAGTCACAGCATCTTATGAAAATGTTAAAATAACCATGAATGGAACTATTTGAACTGTGGAATGGTAACAGCGGCTTAGGAAAAAGAAGTAGAGTTACGTTTTGGCATCAAGATGCACATTCTCTACATTGGTTCTTTTCTCAGATTTCCCTGAAACACGATAAAGTAGTCCGAAAATCAACAATAATAATCAATTTGACATTTAATAATTCAAGCTTTCTACCACACATGAAAAACTATATTTGGCATGATGTAGAAGCTACACTGAAACAGTGCCAAAAATTACCTTGAGTTGATTGTGGCATGTATTTGGCAATTCTATATTTCTGCAGATGACTCTTAACATGGAAGATGGTCAATCCATCTGATTCCATCAGCCTTAATATAGCTTTTGGCGTTGCTTCTGCAATCAAGCAGACAAGAACACTATCAGATGTTGAATATCTATTTTATGCAGTGAAAATTTTATCAAAGTTGATTAGTTTATGTCTGGTTCTATTTTCAGAAACTGTCTTGTTCTAAAAATGCAACTAAACAAGGTTACGATGAAATTATATTAGAAAACAGTTTTGAAAATAAAAGGGAATGAACACAAGCCCTTACTCTCAGCACCTCCAAGGCGATTCACACACTCAACAAACTTCTCGTGAAGTTCCTGAGTCCATCTTATTCTTGTTTTACTTGAGACTACTGCTCCATTTGAAGCAGAGTTTCCAGAAGAAGTTAACAAACTACCTGCTGAGAGTGTTGGTGACTGCATCTCTTGCTGAGAAGAGAAGCTAATCTGTGCAGAACAATCCTTCAGGGTAGTAGAAAACAAGCAATAACAGCATAAGCCAATTGAACAACACAGAAAACTAAAAATGGAGATGGCAAAAAAACTCACTCTTTGATCCTGATTTCCTTTGCAAGGAACTGAAGGGCTTGCAGCAGCAGCATCATCAATAATTGGAAGAAAACTGCTGCAAGGGAAATTCCCAGATGGGGCTTTATCAGATTTTTCAGAAGATCTAACACATTGATCACTATTGACATGGGATAAGAGCATTGCTTGCAAGGGATTTGACAACTCAAAGTTAGGAGCAGGTTGGTTTGCCAATGAAGCCAAGAAAAGGTTCTGCCTTGGAGATTGATACAAAGGGAATTCCACATCACTGATCATAGAGAATTGAGAAATCAAAGAGGGGTTACCATATTGTGGGAAACCCATGCAGATTTCTGTTGCATAAAAAGCTGAAGCTGGTGATTCAAAACGGCTTATAATGCTGCTAGAGGATTTGGTTTGGCCTATGTGTGGTTCCTGTTCAAATCCACCACTGGCCATAGCAAGTGGCTGATTGCAAGTTCCCATATTTGATGCCTGTATTATATCAAAACATTGACTAGAACAATTGCCAAACTCTGAACTCAAATCCCCATTCAGACCATAGCTTCGTTGAATCCGTCCAACACAGTCAATCTTGTAGTCGTTCATTTATAGACACTCCACACAAGATTTGAACAACGATTCCAAGAAGAGTTGCTCAGTAACAGATCAAATTTCTGAGGTAGCATGCATGAATGAATCTATGAGAGGTTCATCCTTATTAAGAGACACCCTTTTGAATGGTGAAGAAGAAAACAAGAACCAGAAAATGAACAAGAAGATTGGAAAAGGTAAGAATGGTTAGGCTAAATTCTACCCTTATGGCATAAAGTGCTGTCTTATATTCCTGAAGGCTTCAGGAATAAGATTTGAATCTAATTTGTCCAAATGCTACCATTCAAGGTCATTATTTGTTATTTCTTTGTTTTGTTTTGTTTTGTTTTGAGACTGCAAAATCCTCTACAGAAAACAATTTTGTTTGAGGCAAAGTGCTATACATGACAAACTTTTTTAACAATTACACAACCATTAGGATCGAAACCATTCTGTGTTGACACAACCGAAGTACAGAACACTGAAAACAACACAGCTCGATAAGCAAATATAATAGTTTTGTCTAATGTTGTCTTGAAGTGAATATAAAAGAAAATGCAAGAGAATCAGAAGAAAGATGAAAGCTTAAAGCAACCAAACTTGAACAAGTCACAAACAGAGGTTTAAAACCGCCCCAAACTATTACTAAATAGTTTAAGATGTTGAAATTGTAGAATATTGTTATTGGCATCAATAGTGTGATAATAAATGTTAGATAAAGATAGTGGCATAAATTCACAGATTAAAGATCTGCAACTATTCTTATAATGGATTCGGAAGAAATAACTTTAGGCAGGCACAGGATTAATAAATATGAACGTGTAGATAGCCAAATCTTTCTTTCCAAAAAGAGACAAAATATATTACACTAAAAAACCTTGTCCCATTGCATGAAACTGCATCTTCCAAAGTGGGGTATCAGAAATTACTGAAAAGTGTAACTACCTTCTTATATTCATCTTAAAAGCAGAACAGAATTTCAACTAGAGAATTCCCAACATTCATCGGTGTATTCATCATTGTATCACTTCCTTCTTGCAACCATTGATTTAATTTGGTCAAAATGCATGAAATAACAAGTTGAGTTGTTCATTTTTGGGTTAAATATGATTTATATGATTTTGTCTCTTAAGTTTGAAATTTATAATTAGTTCTTCTTCGAAATTTTAGACTAATTTAATCTTTTATCTTTAAAAATACGTGAATTTAGTTTTTTTAACCAAATTTTATTAAATTTATATGACGTTTCAAACGTGATTTACGATAATAATTGAACTATATTAAAGAGAAAATATATCAAAAGATATAAACATTTTAAATACTAACATAAAATGCGCTTGAAACGTCATATAAACTTAACAAAATTTGATTAAAATGACTAAATTCACGCATTTTTATAAATGAAAAACTAAACTGATCTAAAACTTTAAAAAGAACTAATTCCAAATTTCACTAAAACTTGAGGGACAAAAACATATTTCACCTTTATTTTATAATGGCTCCTCTAAAACTGTAACTTTACTCTTGTAATAGTTTTCACCTTAAGTGATAGTTGCAGAGAAAATGGTATATGCAATGATTTTGTAAATAACTTTCACATTAATGGAAATGAGATTACTTTTAGGTTGTCTTTTAATAACATAAAAAAGGAAAAGATTCACTTGTTTGGTAATATAAAAAGTGATAAAAAGTGTTTGTGTGTATATATATAGTAACATAAATATCTTCAATAAAAAATAATATATCATATAAACAATAATATTTTTTCAATTGTGTAAAATGGAGACTTTTCTTTTCTTTCCCCTTCCAGAAACAAGTGAATCCTGATAACACCAAACAGTATCTATACTTTCTTTTGTTCCTTTTTCATTTCATCCTTCTCAACACATCAAAGTAACAAAATATAATGTAATATCAATTATAATATCAATCTTTAAATTCACCTTTCATTATAAATGAGTAATTAAAGTAAAATAACAATAGATGAGAATGCGGCTAAAGCCACCAAAAGTGAAATTATTTAAATCTTTTTTGTCTGAAAATGAAACTGGTGAAACTGACTATTGACAAAAACAGTTTGATAGCAGATGATATATGATAAACAAATCTCATTAAGATTGATTATGACATCATATTAAAAATTTAATTTTAAATTTAATTTTAATATTATAAAATCGACTAAAATGAAATACATACTCATTTATATAAAAAAAATTAGCCTCATTTTGGATAAAAGGTTAAATATGTTTTTGGTTCCTTAACTTTTTGTGAATTTTAGAATTAGTTTATTTCGAAATTTTGAACCAATTTAGTCTTTCATCTTTCGAAATACGTGGATTTAGTCATTTTAGTCAAATTTTACTAGGTTTATGTGATGTTTTGTACGCATTTCAGAATTGTTTATACTGTTTGACACATTTTTGCTTTAATATTAAGTCAAATACTATTATGAAACATGTTTGAAATATCAAATAAACTTAACAAAATTTGATTAAAATGACTAAATCTACGTATTTCGAAAGATGAAGGACAAGATTGATCCATAGTTTCGAAATAGACTAATTCCAAAATTTTCTGAAAATTAAGGGATCAAAAACATATTTAATCCTTTAATAAATGATAAAAAAAAACCTAAAAAGCTAGTTTTCATGTTCACCACCCTTGGAAGATATTTATACAGAAGCAATAAAATGTAGTATTTGTCCGTTGTGATGTATTTGTGATCCATTTGTTTAGTAAGAATAATTAATGCGAACAACAAAACAAAATAATAAAGACAAAACAAGTTGGATAAACAGCATTTTCATAGGGATGAAATTCTATAATGCAAAATATTAGGAATCCTCGTAAGAAGGTTTTGATTTTGCTTTGGATAACTCGAACGAATTAATCACCCAACTGGATAAGGATGATATAAATAATGTAGATATGGCTTCGTTCTTTGATTTTTATTTTTTTTTATGTAAAGTTTCATGTTGAAATTAATTATTACTTGAAAAAATAAAACTATATTAAAAGAGTTATTTATGATTACTTCTAACATAATTCTTGACTTTTAGTGTATTCACACAAAAAATCAATTCTAATTATGAAAATGAGTTATTAATATGAAAAATTAATTTCGCATGTAGATGATTTAAAAGATTGTGCAATATTAAATATGAGACTCTATTAAATAAATAGTGCAAGAGAAGTTAACTACTATGTCCATACCCTATAACAACTTTAATTCCAATTGAAAACATGATTAAATACTTAGAAATAATGTTTAAGTTTGATCATAACTATAAGAACGTGATCAAAAAGTACACAAGTGGATTTATTATTGATTTAGATTATGTGATATTTTAAAGTAAGTAGAAAATATATTTTATAAAAATTTTATTAACAGATTTAAAACAAGTTACTTTTCATTTGTTTTAAATTTCATCTTTCTGAATCTGTAAAATGCTTTACATTTTTTCTTAAGATTCTTAGATCTTCGATCTTTTTATTTTGGCTTAAATACATTTTTCGTTCTCATTTTCGTAGTGTTTGTTGCGGATGGTCCTTATTTTAACAAAATGTTTAAAATGATCCTTATTTTCGCAATTCGTGTTTTATTTGATCCTTTTATGTAACGTCGTTTAAATCAGTAATGGAGCACGGTACATGTGGCACTGTTTATATTACGTTGCATTTGGGTGTGTTACGTGTACTGTACAAATGGCTAATTAACGTTAACTTTTTAATTTGGAAAAAATTTTGCAATTAGGGCTTGAGTTGGATTGCAGTCGTGGGGATTTCTTCATCTTCGTCTTTCTTGAGCTCGAATTTGTAGAGGAAACAGCTAATACTTGCCATTTCATCGTTGGATTGCAGTCGCGCTTTTCATTTCAATTTTCCAATTAATCATCATCAACGAGGTAAATGAGTTTAGAGTTTTCTGGGTTGTGTTTGCTCGTGGGTTAGGGTTTTTGTAATTCTTTTTTGGGGTTTGTTTGTGTTTGGATTGTTGTGATATTCTGCATGGTTTCTAAATTATCACAACTGTACAGTACACGTAACACACCCCAATGCAACGCAATACAAACAGTGCTACCTGTACCGTGTTCTATTACCTTGACATTGAATAGATCAAGACACTATTAAAAAAACTCATATTTTTTATCAATTTTATTTTGAAAATTTTTCATAAAAAATATTTACAAATTTTGTTATGAAAAAAATTACAAGAAATTTTTATTAATTTTTTTACAAAATATTTTGTATTAAACACTTTTCAAAAAAAAAATATAGAAAAATACTTACAAATTTTATAATTTTGTAAAAAATAATTATTCACAAAAAAATTACTTGCTAATTAAAAATTTTAGAAAAAATGGTAAAAAAAGTTTTGAAGTTTTTCTTGCAAAATTTTTTAATAAATTTGTAAGAAAAATCTCATGTAATATGAAAATTTCTAGTAGTGATTTATTAAAGATTTGATGGTTCTATATTTGATTTTTTTGAAAGCTTTTGGATGATGGAAGTTAATTTTCTTAAAAAGTAAGCTATGGTCGAGGAGTTAATTTGATATCGTTTGGGATTGAAATATTGGAGATTATCTTAAAAATGCATTCATTTTTATGACATTAATTTTAACTAAATTGTGAGTTTGGAATAATCATTGACTTAAGATGTTCTTTTGACAAGTTGAAGTTAAATGAGTTTAGTGTGATCTTTTAAATTTTTTAAAGGCCAAAGATTGAAGAGTTAGGTGAAACATGTGTTAATTTGATTGTTATTGTTTTATGTTTTTTAAATATCTTACTTAAGTGTCAAGCTGTAATTTGAATGACACTCAAGCAATGATAATTATTGTTTGCATCAAGCATTGTAGTTTAAGCGTTATTGTGTGTGCTCAAGCTATGACTTAAGGTTTGAACATGAAAGATGTCAAAATAACTCTTTGTACTTTATAATTCTCAATTGTCAAGCAACAGGTGGTCACTCCAATGATCACTTAGAGTTTGAAAAATATTTTTGAATTTGATGGATTATAGTTGTGTTACTCAAGCCATGATGTAATAATGCTTGAGTAAGAGAATCATTGTTGATTATCTCTTTCTTCATATTTTGGTTGTTTAAGCCTGAGTGAACACTCAAACGAGAAAAATGTCATATCAATTATCTTTCTTCTAAAGTTAATTCGGTCAAACGATATAAAGTGTCCATGAAGTTGTGGTTTCAAAACTATACTGAGAGATTTTTCCTTGTTTAGTGAGGACATGTCACTCAAGTACGATAATATTGCTCAAGTAATATACCTCTCATTGCTACCACAAGTGTATATTTGTGATATATGTTTTAAGTAATATTTTGATACATGTATGTATATGTGAAATAATTGAAATATATATATATATATATATATATATATATATATATATATATATATATATATATATATATATATATATATATATATCTATATATATATATATGAATAAATGGGATGATACGAACCAATATAGATAAAGTTATATATATTGTGTGTGGAGATGATATTATGAATAATTATGGCCATAATATTTAGTACAATAAATTATCAAGAAAATAAAATATCCTAACTTCACTAAAATCTAAATCACACATTAATAATATTAGGTAGTGGAAAAAAAGTTTGCTTCGTGTTTTATAAAATAGAGTTGAGGTTGAATTAAGAATATTGTTTCTAATAGATTAGATTTTTGTTTCTAATGAAATGTACTTAACATGTAACACATTAAGGTAATGTCATTAAAGATCCATTTAAATATCCATATATTATTTGGATTGTGTATCATTTGTAATTATTGTTGTGTTATCGAAATTGAAAATGTACGTGGTGGTTATGATAGACATATGATTTGAGTGCTCATATATAATGTGTACATGAAAGGTATGATTATCTAAAAATATATCTTACCTTTATATTATATGTTATGATAATGTAATGATCATATCATACCATGTAATGTTCAAAGTTAATAGTAATGATTTTTTTTTTACCTTTAGTCTTTTTGAGTTATATATGGATTTTGAAACATAAAGTTTCAAGATACTATTTAATTATATATATGTATTTTATATTTGACAGAAAAGAAAGTATATAGAATAGTGGCATGTTTTTGTTACGAGGAATTGGTGATAGAGTGTGAATGTCATTATCGGAAGTGGAGAATAAAATTAATGGTTTTAGCATTGCAATTAAAGGTTGGAAAGCAATGTTCAGTTCATTCACTCAAAAAAGTGCCCCAAATTTGTCTTCAACCTTCAAACCTTCTAGCTAGGGATGACAATATGGGCCAGCCCGGCCCATTTAGGCCGGGTCCGCATAAGGCGCGCACATCGCAAACTGGTCCACCCCGTTCGCACAATTTATGCGGCTGCAATCACTGGTCCGTCCCACACATCACTTGGCCTGCAGGACTGCGGGCTGGCCCACTTTTTTTTATAATTTTTATGATAAAACTTTCAATGTTTAAAAATTGAGAAACTTTAAGAAATTCACAAAATTAAGTAAAGACTTTGGGAAGTTTGATGATAAATTGATAATTCAATATTTTCATCGTATTCATATTCATATTATGACATACACAATGTATTCTTTACATTTTAGCACATTAAAAAATATATAATACTTTTTTTTCCAGTTACACAAGAATTCGGAATGTTAATACAAGAGTACACACAAAAAATAACTAATATACACAAGTGCAAGTTTGTTTTATGCGGGCGCAGTCCGCAGGTTGATGTGGGCCAGGCTACTGTAGACCTGCGGGTTCACTATCCTGACTAGTCCCGTGTTTTTTTTTTGCGGACCAGACCCATATTGTCATCTACTTCTAGCTAATACATTTATGGGCACAAATCTTAATCCATGAACAACATCAATAATCACAACTTACACTCACATAACAAATATTAGAGATTTTTCATGTTCTAATTTTTATGGTGTCACAATCTCATGCTTACACTCACATAACAAATATTATCTCATCACTCATTATATCCTACTTCATTTTCTATATTCCAAAACCTAATAGCTTCTATATAACTTGACTTTATTCAAGGCTTTCCAAAGAACTATTCTTTCACATAAGACACATCGAGAATTATAAATAAATAATACTTAAATTTAAATAGTAAAGTGTTTAGAGTTTAAGATGAATTAAAAGTCTAATATTAAATAAAAAAAATTAAAGCAAAAGAAAATAAAATAAAGAAACTATTGGAAGATTAATAATTAACACGAAATTCTTGTGAGATCAATTTTACAATGGTACAAATTTATTAAAAAAAACAATTAAAATGTATGAGTTTATTTGAACGAATTTTCTTTATAAAATAGTTAAGATTTAGTTATACTTTATTTTTTTATATAGTAAAATTGTAAATATTCTAGGACAAGTAGAAATGAGTAAGGATGACAACGGGTCGGGTTTGGCATAGATAATGTCTATTCGAACCCAACCCTTAACAAAAATTTTCACCTATCGTTTACTTGTCGGGTACTCCTTTAAAAAATATCTATTAGTACCCGTGGATACCAACAAATATTTAAATAGAAATATTTTATAATTTTTTAAAATAAAATTTAAATAGAATTACAAAGATATAAAATTAAATATAAATTTAATTTAATCTAATAAAATATAATTTTAATTTAATTTAATTTAATAAAACATAAATTAAATCTTAATTTTCTGCAAATAACAAGATCCACATATACAAGGAACAAATAATATGATACTCACACACAATTTATTTATAAACGAATTTTAAAATATCTGTTACCCGTTATCATTACCTGTAGATATTAACTGTTCATCACATATGTCTAGGTATTTGCAGGCACAACTGCTACAAATATCCATGAGAATAAAAGAATAAACAACAAATAATTGAGTCGTTTGTTATTTAAAGAGAAAAACAAAAACAGTTGAATGTTGGAGATGTGGAGGTTCGATATGTTTCGATTCCTCTCTATGCTTTATTTTAATCCAAGAAAATGTTGGTGAGAGACTATACGTGCACGTTGCACCAATGCATAACCTAATTCAAAGAAGGACCACATTATCTCATTAAATTTTCCACTTCAACTTATCACCACCAATGTTAATTCATAGACATTTTTTTGGGAACAAAAATAAAAATAAATAAAATATGAATAGACTTGAAAACAAAATGTTGAAAATTTGAGGTCAATGAATGATACAATCAAATTGAGATACACAAGTGAGGGTCAACCCATTTTATAAATTTAATAGTACAAAACATAAACTCTGAGATTAACTAGTTCCCAGCATCATGGTCACATATTTTAATGACAATTTTTTTATGTGTGTTTTTCTGAACGTGTGCATGAATCAAGAAAACAAAAGTACAAGAAAAGAAGATAAGTTTTGTGTGAGAGGAAAATTAAAAGATAAACTTGAATCATAGATCATAATATGAGAGTTGAATGAGCAACATAAAATTGAATTGACCCTTAGAACCTCCAAGGGGCATTTTTAGAGTTCCCTTAGGTTTTTCCTTGGATGAAAGTGATGAGAAAGAATAAGATTATCCAAAACAAAAATTATTCGTCTACACCCAAAAAAGAATAGTAATTAATAAGCAATCAGATATGAATATGACAGACAGGGTTTGTGTTTGAAATTTGAACCAATTTTGTGAGGGAAAAGGAAAATTGCAACAATAGTAAATGGAAAAACATTTTGTGTGGCCAGTATAAATTGGAGATTCTCTTGTTGTAACATCATGCATGGGCGTGTATGGGCAGTAAATTGATGAGTAGGGATCGATATACTTTCAATTAAATGTTTACATGCATACTACTTTTCAATTCTCACTTTTATTACAGAATCATTGTATTGAATATATATATATATATATATATATATATATATATATATATATATATATATATGTTGAAACAAGAAAGAAATTTAGTTTTTGTTAAAAAAATTACATGATAAGTAAAAATACTTTTGTTTATGTCAAATTTATTGTGTATTTTTAGTTATACTCTTATGGACTATATAATTTGATTAAAAAAATTGATAAAGTTTGTATTTTTAACACACAAGAAAACTTTTTTTACTGTTTTTAAATCATATTAAATATTTCTTTCATCCATTTGGTTGCCGTCATGTGTTCATCGTTAAAAGTTTATAAAGAAAACTTTGTTAAAAAATAATTTTTTATTTTTATTTGTGGATGTGTTTCTGAAATTATATTTTTCTATGATGTGATTTCCTATTGTTGCATTATAATTGAAGTTATAACAAATGTAGGAAGAAGAGGAGGAATGGCTTTTGGAAAGTTGCTTTATACCTTTTGGAAAGAGATTAATGCTAATTATTTCAGTTTGCAATGGCTTCATTGGTTTGAATGGTATTTGTGATGGATTTCACTTTTAATATGAGTAAAATGTTAGAGAAAATAAAATGAAAGTTATTCACAATCAATCGAAAAATGTACGTTAGAAATTCATATTTGAATTAAAAGTCTCGTATTAAATAAAACTGAAAAAGTCGAGTAATATATAAAAGAAATAACATCCATAACCATTAAACTTTAAGAACTTATATTGGAAGTAATGTCAACTCATATTTAAAAGTGGTCGATTTCCCAGGTGATTTTTTTAAATAAAAAAAAATTTCTTGGTGTTTTTTCTAAATAAAAAAAATTTCAATAATATTATCAGAACCAATTGGGGTCACTAATTGGAGTCTCTGAAATTGTGTTGAAATAAATAGATAAGTAAAAATCCGTTAAGCATGGTAAGAAAAAGAGTCGCATCACTGAGTTAAAAGTCATAACTAAACAATTCGAAGTTCTATATATGGGTGGATGCATGTTCGAAGTTTCAGATCGACTAGAGATAAAGTCAATTCACAATATATAAATTGGTACAATCTTTATTTTATAAGTTGGTTTTGTAGAATTGAGTTACTTAAAGTACACTTCTAACATAATATCAGAACTAAGTTAGAGCGCCTGGATACTAAATCGAATTACTTAAATATGTATGCACACTAAATCTCACAAGCTAATAGACCCTGGTTCTTAATACTCAAGATTAAGTGACAAATAATAAAACTGATACATATATAAAATAAATCACAATGGTTACTTTACCAGGTATCCAAATTAAAAGAATATTTTATTTGTCCTCAAAACAAAGATAGGGAGACCAAAACCTTATCTCAACCAATAATATTTTCTTACAACAACATTAATTACACGCAACATATGATTAGAAAATTGAAATTGTTCTTGTACAACCCTAACCAACCTAGTGAATCATACGTCTACTTGGTCTAAATAGAAAACTACATATGTAAGCTGAATACACAATGTCAGACCACAAGGGAAACTGCAAAAATATAAATACAGGTATTGGTACAAAAGCAATTGCAGATATGAGGTTAGGAATCCACTTTACACCATCGTAATACGTTATAAAGAAGGCACTGCTGAATGCTACCATCATGCTAATCATTGAGATCAACAGTGCCAGAAGACCAGACATAAGTTTTAAGGGCAGTGACATAAGAAAATCATCCTCGGCATATCGAGAGACTAGGATAGACAAGAATATTAGGATCGAAGTTGATGATGAGATCAATGCAATGGAATCTGATAATGCAAATACCAAGAATGCTGGTTTCTGCAAGTAATTGGGACTTCCACCATCATTATCATCGGTACCACCTGGAACACTGAATGCAGCAGTGAAAACTCCAGTAGTGATGAGAGTTGAAACAACCATGCACGACTTTGCAGTTCTCTTCATCCAAGACTCTCCTTTCTCCAGCAATTCTTCATGCTCCGCAGTGAATACTTGCCGAGGAATAATGCCGCTATAATTTGGTTCCTCTATGGATGATAGTGGCATTATCTTTTTCACCTCCTGTCACATCAAGATATACATAAGTGGGTATCAAATTGAAACAAATATATATATATATATATATATATATATATATATATATATATATATATATATATATATATATATATATATATATATATATATATATATATATATGTCTAACCTTATAGATCTTATGAGTCTCAATACAAGAAGTACTTTCGATCCAAAACCTTAAGAGAATAATAAGTTTGTGATATTTTAAGAATGAAGTATACCTCAAACCATGACAGCTCAAGCATCATTTGAAGAGCTGCTCCAGAAACCATATTGAGTTGATCTGGTGGTGCTTGTTTTGCAGCATAATGAAGTAAATTGTTCCCTTGATCATCTTTGAAAGTTAGAATGAACTCTTTGATGGGGCCTATTTCGTGTATCAAATTGAAGATACTAGCATGACGATGCAAAACTGCAATGTGGATTACACTTCGATCCATGGTATCTAGTTCCCATATCAGATCAGGGTAAGTACTCAAGACCACGGATAAAAATTCAAAATTTCCAACTTCTGCAGCTATAAATATTACTTGAGATGGTTCCGAGAGGGTATCCATCATCATTTGGTCATCCAGGGAAACGACTATTTCCCACATTCGTTTCACAAGTTTGAGAATAGGAGTGTCCTTGTCTGAGAATTACAGAAAAAAAAAATCACTGAAAACAAAGCCATGATTATGTCATTCTGAATGGAAGTTGATTGTATCATTGTATGTCACTTACAGAAAGGTAGGAGGTGTTTTCTACATCTTCGAGTTTGGCAACCACAACCAGAAGTTCGAGCCAAGACATGCAAACCTGTCAAGTTGTCATCACCTCTGGCATAGGCTAGCGTGTCCTTCTCCTTTACCATTTCCAGGGCTAAATCTGCAAGATATTCCAACTTCTGTGGATTGTAAATTCTAATGACGCCATTAAAATTAACATAACAGTATTCATCATCACAGTTTAAAACCTCATCAATGTGTGCATGCAAGATTATATGAACCAAAAATGGTTACCGTAGAGGCCACAGTTTATAGAAAGAAAGAAAAGTGTGGTCCAATCGAGCTCTTGAAATATGTGTTTGGTTTTAGGGAAGAGATGCCATGCCATTTCAGTTCTTCCCTGTAAAACAGCCAAGTGAAGAGGAGTGAGATCTCCTCCACCCCTGATTGTTGGCAAGGATTCATTTTTTCTCTCCATCATCTCAGCAATGTGAACATTCCCGACTGCTGCAGCAAAGCAGAATGCAGTGTTACTCTTGAAGTCTTGCAATTCCAATTCATGAGGCTGCATTAAGTTGAGTAGCTCCTCCACAAAGTGAACATGGTTTGCTCCCACTGCTATGTGGAGGACTGTGGCCCAACCCTTTGTTATGGCAGATGTAAGCAGCAACCAATCTTGTTCCAAGATTTTACTAGCTTCTTTCCAGTCACCTTTCAGTGCAGCTTTGTGAAGGGGAACACACTGGCTCAGGTATCTTCCCTTGGCATCTTCTGCAACAAAGATAAATTTCTTCACTTCAGAGGATTTCAAAATTGCAGTGTCACTCAATGCAATTGATGCAACCTCTGACTCTGACTAACAAAGATGTGTGAAGTGGGACAAAATTTTCAAGAAAAAATTAGATTCTATTGTGAAGTTCTGTCAAAGTGTATTATTCTCTTACTAACAAGAGAACCTAATTGTTGTGAGGCTATGACTAAGGTGAGGGATCTTGTCATACTTCTAACGATTATATATACAATTTTACATTAGTTTCATTTCTTTATTTAAAATCTAATAGTTAAGGTTTTACTTTTGAATGAATAATGAATAGTAACTTAGTAAAACCATTATAATAAAATAAATTATTAAATATGGTTTTAGTGTCTAAATTTATAGTTGAAATTGAAATTCTTTCATGTCGTAAGTTTTGATACATTTTTGTTCTTAAATTTTAAAAATAAATGAATATAGATTTTTTAATCCAACAAAAATAATTCTTTTGAGTTTGTTAAATGGCATGACATTTGAACTCAAATGATATAAACAACTCAAACACCAAACAATTTTTAATGCAATTATATTAAAATGACTATATCTATTTATTTTTAAAATTGATGGACCAAAATGTATAGAGATGAATTCTAATTTTTCTTTGAAATTTACACACTAAAAACATACTTAACCCTAAAATAAAATAAAATAAAATAAAAATTAGAAAGAAGAATAACAAATTTGTTATACAAATATAAAAAATCCTTGTATTTTATAATTAATGATTTAAAATGTTTGCTTAATCATCTATGATCAAATAGCCATACTTAATTTTGTGCTTAATCTTTTTATGTTAAATATATATTTTTGTAAAACTAATCATTTGAAAGTTCATATCACATAAATTACACATATGAAATTTAGATTAATTTAAAATTATTATAATATATGTTATATAAATTAAAATAAAAATAATCCAAAATTTTAAATATGTTTAAGTATAATAAATTTAATCATCTATTATCGTTTAACTTTAAAATAATAAATAATGAGTTTGTATAATAAATTCGTGTAAATTCTACTGAGCTAAGTGAGAGATGTGTGTGTTTAGCATTTGAAGATGTTTGTGAATGGAAAAAATTTGAAGAGAGAAAGAGGTTACGAGTGGACACAAGATGAAGGAGAGGTCTCCTAAACTGTGCTGAAACAACCCTCTGAAGTAGTTGTTCTGGGACACCTACTGAGTCTGTTGTACCCATTTCTCTGTCAACAAAACACAATTTCAAATTTAACCCTAATCACAACCAATTCTACTGCAAAATTATCTTTTGCACATTTCAATTCTGATTCTGATAGGTTCCACCAAAAAATTATCTGTAACATGATCCTGTCTCAGACCAATAATATTAACAATGAAAGATACAGTAATACCTCCATTCATGAGAGAAACGGTGAAGAGAGTAAGCAAAAGCATCGTTATTTCCCTCTATTATCTGAAATAGGAAATTTTTCTATCCCGTATTCTTCAAATTTGTTTTTTAATCTTATTCCATCAGCATGGCACAACAGAAAATCTATAGGTAGGAACAGAAAGAAAAAACAAGTAAGATTTGATTACCTTGAAAGAAAAATGTTTAGAATTTCTCCAATTTTCCATGGAGCATGATTGCCCCTTTTTACTCTGAAACTGGCAACTACATATGCAGAAGAAGCAGAGAAAGAAGAAAGAGAAAGTTTTAGAACTCTTGGTCAAGTCAATGATAAATTATTGCTGAATAGTACTTTTTTAGAGAGGGAGCACCATATTTTCTTCACATCGTTTACTTTTAAGTCAATTTAATATAATCCATAACTTAAGTCACTGTAATAGAATTTTGTTATATTATTTATTTTGCATATAGTTTTAAATAATGTAAAATCTTCAACATATTTTTTATATTGTAAAATGATGATCTCAATGGCGCAGTTTCAATAAACTTAGTTAGGATAAAATTAAACGGTTTTAATATCATTTTAATGAGAAAATTTATGTTTAATTCATTATAGTCAAACTAGCGTGTAAATGGAATAACTTTTTCTTCTAGTAAAATGAATTGTTTTCTGTAAATATATTTTATTATATATTATTGTTTTAAAAAAAATAACATAACAATAAATATTTTATATAAATTTAATACTTACATACTTCTTTAGTCTCTCATGATATAATGTCAATACATTGTTTTAAAATATGTATCTCTTTTCATAGGCTACTTTCTAATTGATTATGTATTAATTTTTTAAAATTAAAAATATTGTCAATTACTTTAACTCATAAATAATAAATGTTGTGAAATTATCTTTTTTTCTTTCTCTAAGGAAATTAGAGAATAAGAAGAAGTTTACTTTCAAATTAAAACTTCATCATTACTATCAATATAGCTAATTAATTACTTAAAGATCATTTTTGAAAAGTATTACAATTATAGAAAACCATAATCATACGCATTAAATTAGTTAATTATAATTAGTATAGATTAATTAACAATATTTCATATTTTGTAATAAAATTTTCATTTAATATGACAGTGTCTCTTGTATATACTTTTATTTTTGTCTGATTCAAAGTGATATTGCTAATATTCAAACATTGAATTATTTCATTCAAAGACAAGTGTTGTTATCATATCAAAAACAGTATTAACTTTACTATAGATTGAGAGTTCATATACAAGAAAACATAGGTTTGATTTATAATACAATGGTTATTTGAAAAACCGTAGTTAAAGAGGGTGTGTGACAATGATTATAAAGAAATTGTCGTTGTAGAATTCAACCAAATTACAAAAGTATTTATCAATTAATAATTGATAATGATTCACATTGATTATTTTGCACTAGTAGATGGAGTTTAAATTTGTGGATTTGAGTAATAGAAATCAAATTAAGTATCTTCTTAATCTATTGAGTTTGAATTACTTTATCCTTTAATTTTATAAATTATTTTTTAGCTCTTAAATTTTGGATTTTTTTTATAACCTACTAACACAATTAGCAACATTGCATCAAAAATAGAACGTGTGATAAAAATAGTGACTTAGATTTTTTATTTTTTCGATTTTTTAGGTAAATGTCTTTTTAATTCTTTCAAGATTTATTTTAGTCCCCCCAAATTTAAACATGGAAGTTTTATTTTCTCGAATCAAGAAAACAAATTTTCTCTAATATTGTTTAATTATTTTAAAAGAGATGCCAATTCTTGATGATGATTAATTAATATTGTTTCATTTGTCTCTTTTAAAAAAATAAAAAAAGATGGAAATTGAAAATATATATATATATATATATATATATATATATATATATATATATATATATATATATATATATATAACATCTACATCAAGCTTTTTTTCTTTGTATAAGGGGGTTTTAGTGACTAACAATTGTAGAAATATGATTTGTCTCAATTTTAAACATCCAAAATTTAGAATATTGAATGTTTTAATATAAATGTTCATGATTGTTAGGCATTGAAAATCTAATGATGTAAAAAAAAAAAAGAGTATGTTATACTTTAATCTCGAAATAAAAACAAAAGTTAAAGCTTCATCCATAATAATGTTACCACGAATATTATGCTACTAATCACACAAACTGCTGTAAAAAGAATAGGAGAAAAATAAAATAAGAAAATATTTCAAAAAGTGTTAAAAGAGTACTTCTCAGATAAACCACAAGTTAATGATTTTTAGATATGATACTTTTATTAAAAAAAACACATTTTTTTCATTTGAGAGAATAAAAATACCATTTTTAAATTTGAGAAATTAAAATAAAATTTGATCCAAATTTTAGAAAACAAATTTGAAAATTTGAGTTTAAAAAACATATTTTTAGTTTAAAGGATTAAAATATTATCTAAATTTTTCAATTAAAAAAAATATAAAACTACATTAATCATTTCTAAAGATGAAAAAAAATAAATTTGCAGGCTGTGGGGTTCGAACCCACGCGCACTTATGTGCAGAAGATCTTAAGTCTTCCCCCTTAACCACTCGGGCAAACCTGCTTGTTGTTTGATCTTGGACATTTATATTTTATATTTATTATTTAACATGGTGAAAAAGTTGAAATTGTTGATCGGTGGAGTGTGGTTAATCTTTTCTTTAACCAAAAGTGACAAAAGTGATCACATCTTAGTCAAAAGAAAAGGAATATTTAAATGTTCTTTATGAACTTCACATAAGCCCAAATATTCTCATTATTTGTAAATTGACTGAAACAAAATTGATTTCCTTTGAAATTTGGCACTGCCTTATTACTTATTATACATTGACCAAAATATGCCAAGGACTACAATTAAGAATAAAAAAATTTCATTTTGATGAAGATAAATAAATAGGCTTGTTGAAAACTTTTGATAGGAAATTGAAGGTGGTTAGTTCTATTGCCACACGGTATATTAAATTATCTTTATGAAAATGTTAAAAAACTTTTATAAAATCAAAGGTTTAGGTACAAAGGCTTGGTTTTAACCACATATTGCAATGGTAGGGTTTGGTGGAGTAACATAATAATTTTTCTCCTATGCATCTTTTAAAACAAAATATTTATATCTATATGTAAGTGTAAATTGTCCAAAATATATGATGAAAGTTACCTTCATAGATGTATTTATATTATTTAATGCATTTATCTTTATGGATTTGGTAAACTATGTAACAAATACTTATTTAATTATTATTTAATTATACTCAAAGATCTTAGGTTAATATTGTATAAAATCAATTAGGATTTGCAAAACTACACAGCTTGCTCATTTTGGCTCTTATGATCCTTGGTCCGCGAAAAATGGATTGGATGAGGCTGTCTCGTTACTGAAAAATGGGTCAAAAACTTTAGTTCATTTTGTCACAACACGGACTAGTGGGCTGACAGGTTAGACTGTCACTTTTTTTAATTTTTAATTTATAAAATTTGTTTATATATTTAATCGTATAAATATATTTTAATCTTTTAATTGATCAATTAATATATTTAATTGAATAAATTAAAATAATTATTATATTTACATGTTGTAAATGCCAATGATTTAAATTATAATAGTATAATAGTATTACATATTTAAATTTACACAAAATATAATATAGAAAAGTTATTTTTTTAATTATTTTCAATTTAAAAAAATTAAAAAACAAACTATCAGGCTAGAGGTAGGTTTGACCTGCCAATTTGATCAGTCAGATAAACATACTAAAACGGGTTGACGAGTTAAAAATGTCAATCTGACTCATCCTCTTGTTGGCGGGTTAGCGGACTGGTTCGATGAATCGTACCTGCTTTGACATTCTTAAAATCATTGAAATATCAATTATTATGCATTTATTGATATTGTGATAATATTGTCATCTTTGTTTAAAATTGACCATATGTTATGTTTAATTTTGATATCTTTTTTCAATAGAATTGTTTTTTCTTAAAAATTTGATATTTAACTTTTCAATTATCTAAAATAACGTTACAAATTCCAAACCCATGAAACTAAAAACAACTAAATATAATGTTATTCAAACGTATAAGTCATAATTAAACAATATTAAAAACATATGTATTCTTACATATCTAAACTGTGCAATGTAATTATTTACATTAGATAATTTAATACTATATGTATAACTAGGACTCTAATCAATGTGATGAGCAATTCCGGTATCATATGTTTAAATTTCTGAAACAGTTATAGTAACTTATGTTTATTTGTTATGCAAATTTACATTATGAGGATGTATGTTATAAACTATTTTTGAATTTCAATCTATTTACATTTAATTTTAAATTTTGAATTATTGCTAAAGAAATATCTCTATTGTGAAAAAAAAGTGGTAATAAATATGTGTAACCAACCCTTTTAGTTTTTTCTTAACAAAAAATATGTGAATGGGTTTGGTACTATAGTAAATGTACTATTTATTTTAAATATTATGAATCAACAATCCATTTTGTTTTGATCTTCAAATTAGTTAATATTTACCTTATATGTAAATCTTTTTACAAATACCCGTGGGCTATAATACACTGCAGCTTTCAATAATCACTCATAAAAGGGGTAAAACTTGTATGGGTCTTTCTTCCTACGCCTTCAAGCATTTCTTCTGTATCTCCAATTTTCTTTTTAAATTTCTAAAATACCTTTTGACTATTTAAAGAAACTCAAGAACATCACACCCCCAAAAATACTTTCGGATGTCGATTTCCGGAAGACAAAATATATGACTTTCGAAAGTTAAAATATATTACCGGAAATTGACTTCCGAAAGTCAAAATATATCACCGAAAGTCAATTTCTGAAAATCAAAATATATCACCGGAAATCGATTTCCGAATGTCAAAAATCATTACTGGAAGTCGACTTCCAAAATCAAAAAACATTACCGGAAGTCGACTTCCGTATATAAAAAAATTATATATTTTATTTCATTTTATCTTTTAAATCACGTATTAAAAATTATAAAACATATAAATTAAAAAAATATTAATTTAAAAAATTAAAAATTTAATAATAAAAATACTAAATAAAAAATTGAAAAATAAAATTGAAAAATAATTTAAATTTAAATAATAAAAATTTAAATTTAATATATATATATATATATATATATATATATATATATATATATATAAACGGTTTTTGACTTTCGTTTATATATATATATATTTTTTTTTCTGCTTTTAATTAAAGTTTTATTGTTTTAATTTAAATT
>Ga0209589_1005443_pt1 | contig 21598 bp, 16 predicted proteins | sample CowpeawhiteBW_FD_187525 | JGI IMG/M metagenome (GOLD analysis project Ga0209589, IMG submission 187525) | Root nodule microbial communities of legume samples collected from California USA - Cow pea white BW (SPAdes) (version 2) | ecosystem: Host-associated > Plants > Roots > Nodule | place: USA... | reverse complement strand
ATTGTGTTTCAACCTTTAAATTTTCGTGAGCTCTCCTTCCTAGAAGTGAACTCACCTTTGCCTTATCTTGCTTGCAAGTGGCGGCACCATCACTCATCTCTAGGGCTTGGTTGGCTTAGATCCCCCCCTATGAGTGGCGTGCTTCTTCCATTCTTCATCTTCTATGCTTTCCATTTTTATTGTTTCTTCTTTCATTTTGCTCTTTAGTGTTGTTATTGCTGTGTGTGTTTAAGCTTGAATCCAACTCTCTTCTTCCTTTCATGAGCTTGAGAAATGAACCTTCACATCTAGATAGCATGCTATCTTAATGTCCAGTGGGAATTTTCAAAAAGCTTTCTTAAACAACTTCACCATATTCATAACTCTAAAAGGAAACAAGATAATCCTTCATCAGAACATCTCAGCCACTCATCTTGTCAACAAAGCCACAAGACACACATCATGCAGAATTATTTCGCAGTAAAAACATAGCAGCTAAATCAAACATCATGCAATATCACACAAAATACACTAAAGTTCATTACAGACGACCTACCAATCCTAAAGGTTCATTACTTGCCCTACAGGCCTTTAAAACATTACACATAATGTGATCCTAGCGAATCACAACACAACATACCTAAAACACATGACTTCATCAAGTAGAAGGAGGTGATGACATCTTCTCCAGATCGTCAACAACAACTTTCGCAACAATTATGTCTTCAATATTCATCAAGACTTAATCATAGACATCCTTTTCGATGTCAATACAATCATCCCCCGCATCAAAGTTGAATAAGTGGGCAGTTTGATGAATGGCTTTGTAAAAGCCCTCTTCATGCTGAGACACGATGTATCCTTCCAACTCATAGATTCGTTCCAGGGCTGAGGTGTGTTTGGCCTTAGAAGCTGACAACTTCCCCTCTAGTTGCTCCAGCGTGGCTCGCGATTCTTCATCCTTCATTTCCAATTCTTTGCAGCGCGCCTTCAAAGCATTGCATTCTGCCAAGATTTGGGACCTCTCATTTTTCACATTTCCTAGTTGTAGGGACACCTTTTGCCTCCTGTGGTTCACTTATGCCAAATCCCTCTACAATGTTTCTATTTCTGCAAATAACCTGTTGGAGTCTGGCAACTTGCTTAAAACTGTCTCCAAGTATCGCCCCATTACCATAGCCCTAGCTTGAAACTCATTCAGTTCATATAACACGGCTTATGGACGGATGGCTGACACTATCTCGGCCTCCTCTAAGGACAAGGACACCTATATGCCTTCATTTATCTTCAACTAGAGGGCCGACAAGGAGTCCCTGTTTCCCTCTTTAGCGTTTCGCGTCTTTTTAGGCGACGGAGGATGGGGTGGTTCCCGGTTTGGACGGTCAGTTGCGTCGCTTGCTCATCTTCTTTTCAACATGAGGGGGCAATAAGTCACCCCTCTGAGACGATCCCTCTATCACAGTCCGCCCAGCACTTCCCCCACTCTTCTTCTCTTCTTCGATCCTCTTCCGCCTTAGCTCCAAGTAAACTTCCTTTCCAGAGCCACTAGCAGCCGCCATAATACCTCCAAAAGCATAAACGCATTAGCCACCATTAACATTACACCAATCACGCCTAGCCAGTCGAGCATACATACCGAATAACTCATCGTGTGGATGGAAGGATCTAAATACACCAATAATTTTCTTTGAAGAGAGTCTCTTGGGAAATTGGTCCAAGTAGGAAGGACCGTGTATGTCGATCTTCAAGGGTTAGAGACTCTCGGCCAAATGCGATATGTGGTGGGGGTTTTAGTCTAATAAAGGGAAACTTGGGCGTTGCATCGTCAAAATAGAAGTACTCAGCCCTGGCGGACCTAATAATGACTTTAAAGAACCTTGTCTTAAATCTTTTAAACGACTAGGTATACGAAGCTAGCAGGTGACTTTGGCCTACAAGGGACACCTAACTGGCCAGTTCCCCTGGCCGAGTACTATTGTACTACAAAAAGACCTGGGGTGAGGGTTTCAGATGTAGCACACGGCAAATCAATCTGAAAGCATGTAATGCGGCCCAACTATTGGGGTGTAGTTGACTAGGGGCTACATTCAAAACCCTTAACACGCCCATCGTGAAGTCATCAAATGGCACGCATACATGCAAATTGGTCCCTAAGGTTGCATACATATAAAAGAAATAATATGAATGACCCTCACATCCTTGGCACATGCTATCCCCACTCCTAACTCGTTCAATGCTTACAATACGATCGTCAACGATATTCTCTATGATGTCAGCCCGCTTGCGCAATGCAGCTAGAGCAGTAGACCTGGTGAATCGCGACAAGGATAACTTTACTCTAGGATCTACCCATTCATACCCCGGATAATGTAAGGTCGAATACTCCTCGGCACCCTCAGCGCAGTCGCTATCGGTTGGGGATGTTAGACTGTTAGAAGAGTCAGGTACATCCCACTCATCCTTTGACTCACTACACCTACTGGAAGAATAATAAGTAGAAGGGGACAACATACCTAGGGAAGGATGCTACTTCTTAGCTTGGGGTGCTCACTTCTAGAACCACAAGTAGTTTTCAACATGGGCCCTTCCATCTATTTATAGGAGTCATATGATTTCCTTTGACCATAGGTTAGGCACGGGTTCCCATGTCGTCATCATGATCAATATCTTGAGTCTCATGCCACTGCAACACTACCTCTAGGCCCTGCACCCATATTAGCGTTTTTAAAAGTGGTGGTGTAAGACCCTTAAGCTCGTGATTTACTTTTTCAAACAGACTCTTGTTTCACTTCGTTTATCGCGAGCCTAGGGGGCTAGTGTATAGGGTGTTCATGTATGTCCCACTAATTAGTACAGTAGGGAAGCGTGGGAGAGATGTACCCGGACACGTGCATAGCGGGAGAGGATGTTGTTCAAATTAAGGCGCATTTATCAAAGGAGAATAGGGAGAAAAGCTCCAGCTTTGTGTGGATGGATGCGAACATCCCGGCCTAGTGTCCAGGTACATCTCGACCACTGTGGGCAGTTTGTGTTCCATGGCCCAACAAGGCAGCAAGCACATCTTAGCCTAAATGACTAGGTACATCCCGGCCTAAGGGGCCGGATACATCTTGGACTAGCAGTGCAGAGGGGAAGATTTTTCCAGTGATGGAAGAGATAACATACAGGCCCTATAACTCAAAGGCTCAACATCAATTGGAATTTGGAAATGTTATTGTTGTATTAAGGTCCAAGTCAGTTACGACATTCATTAGATTCCTTAGTGCTTAATGAAAGAAGAAAACCGCCCTGTAGGTAATAAAGTCGGGAGTGATGCCAAGTAATATAAGAGACGATTTAATGACTAACAGGGGTATCTAATCTTGAACTCATATATAGTGCATAGAGAATATCGGATTATTTCTGACTTAAGCATCAGAGTGCTTGCAGGTACCCCACTCCTGGCGATGGATCAGAGTCCGTGACAAGGAGAGAAGGGAAGGAAAAAGAAGGATGAAGGCTCTTGATATCACTTGGTTCCAACCATACAATAACAGTACACCTATCCCTACTCAACGTAGGATTTTAACTCAAACTCAATCCACCACGAAACCTTGAATCAGTTCCATTCTCGAATATCATTTTCCATATCAAAAAGCAAAACACCAGTCGTGTGCTGGAGTAGTCGTGGTGAGTTCAAGAGAATTCATTGGTATTATCAAGGCTTGGCCTCTTAAATTTGTCCCTTTTGAAGGATGATGAGTGGCTGCTAATCTAATCCAAACCAGTGAAATTACAAAACCACTTTTATAACCTTTTTTTCTTACAACTTTTATGCATATTTTACACTGTTCTTCAGAATATGAGCAGTCATGCAGAGAGGACAAATGGGATCAGAATCCACCCATCTGAACAAAAAGTTGTTCCCATTGGCGAAGAGTTAGTACTTAAGTACAAGCTCTACTGTAGAGATGTTTTTGTCTTCCGCTGAACAGGAATTATCTTGTTTACGTCGTTCATCACATGAAATTTCTTACATATATATAGCATGTTTTCAAAAGCTAATAATGTCCATGGAAAAAACCAATAGATCACTGTCTACGCTCTTACAAATAGGCCCTTAACAGTGAATAGTACTTAAAAATTTAACTTTATGATATTCTTATTCATCTAATTGCGAAACTGCACATGGACACTGCATCAATACACTGCATTGGTGTTTCATTTAATAATTTTGTTGATGTGGAATTGCTTTATCCAAATGCTTTAGTTACCGTAGATTGAGGTGGGAGAAGGTAAATATAATTGCTGTTCCTTTAATGAAAACTGGTTTTACTGGTTTGTAAAACGGTGAAATTAAATTTTGTACAACTTTTTTTGTCCTTAGAAAGATAAAACGATAAGATGAATGAATTTGAGATATAAAGAGAAAAAGTAGTGTGTTTAAGAGTGATACAATACTGGTGTTTGAATGCAGGGGCTTAAATTACATAACACGATAGTCCACATGGTTTGCCTAGAAATTTATAAAAAGAATGCAACAGTATTCTCTTATAACATTTTTACAGAATCTCTTCAATCCAAGGGTCAATTACAGTTGACAGCTCAAGAACAAGCAAAAACCCAAAAACTCACATCCAAAGGTTGAAAACCTAAAAAAAAAAAAAAAAAAAAAAAAAAAATTTCCCGACTTTTCTTTTCACATTCTGCACAGATAATGGTACATTTCTTTGATAATAATATGGTATTAAAGGGCAATGCTTACTTATACTTACAAGCTAAACTACATATGAAAACACAAAGGGTTGTCAGAAGACTTCAGGTAAAGGTACGCCTCTCAAGAATGACTTGAATAGTACAAGTGATCTTTGAGGTTGTGAGAAAGGAACTTCATGGGAGGCACCTCTAACAGTCGCAAATGAGAGGATATTGCCATGAACTTGAGTCCAACCACCAACCTACGTTTCATTAGCTTAGCTAAGATTAGTTTCTGATGTATATAGCACATACAATTTGGTCTTGTTGATAAAAAAGTGGTGTTACTTCCAACGGAAACGCTTTTTACTGTTGAGAATTCATACATAATATGGTTCGAAGAAAAAAATCTACACATCGCATAATGGAGAAAGATATAAAAGTTCAATCACTAATTAGTCCACTCAAGGCTTTTGACCTCAGTTTCCTGGTTTTATTTTTCTTTCTAAAAGAACTTATATCAATCATAACTAAATACATTTTTAAAAAACAGTAGTTTTTCTTAATTAAGAATAAGCTTAAAAGCATAAGTTCCAGAGAAACTAATTGGATTAAGGATAAAAGAAACCAAAAGAAACGAAAAGGAACAGGGCCAAAAGCTACCTTCGAATTAATATACATACCTGCTGACCTTCAAACCATACTCTGTAAGGGACTGTTGTATTCAGTCCTAATTGTCTTGCCAACTTCTGAACTAAGGTACGGCTTCCAGTCAGTGGAATTACTGAATCTTGATCTCCACTGTAGCAAGAACAATGCACTTGGTGATGTTAAGTAGCACTGAGAAACATATGTATGAGCCCTAAAGTTCAAGTCACCAAATAAATAGAAGGAGAAGAAAAGGTTTTGGTTTGAATTACCTATAAACTAAGACCCTGACTCCAGCTTTTATGAGTGATCCAACAACAGGTAGTGTAGGCACTTCCAGGTTGAGCATATCATAGTTCAGCACGCTGGTACCAACAAATGCAAAGTTAAGCTGATTATGAATCTTGATCCTTCAATTTTCATTTGCTAACAACAACTAAGAAAAGCCAAACACAAGATGTCTAGTGTGAAGGAATTACTTGCTGCAAACATCCCACTTGCGAACTCCAACGAGCTTTGCATGAAGTGCTTCTTGTACATCTCTCCGGTTTAAGTAGTTTGTAACCTTGTCATCCACACACACGTCTATGCTCTCACTTGCTTCCTGCATGCCACGATATAAGGCACGAATTTTAATGAAAGTACTGATCTGAAGTAAAGTTAGTAAATGAAAGTAATGAGACGGAAATTGGAGAAGCATGGGAAGGGCAAGGCCAAAAGAGAAGACTCACTTGGGTTTTAGGAGAAATAACCTTGGATTGTGATAGCACTGAGGAAATGCAAACATCAAGTGTGACATCATATTTGTCCACAAATTTACTGGTTTCTCTGCTCACTTGACCCATAACCTTTGAACAAAGAGGCGAAATTGAGTCCCTATAGTACTCACTCACGTACCTAGAATAGTTGCACACTGTGGTGAATATGTTGTAGGTTGAATCTGATATCAGTCCGTGAGACCAAAAGAACTCAGCTCTTGAATTGAAGTCAGTGGCATATTCTAGAACTGGATTACCCAACTGCAGTTCAAGACAAGAGAGTATTCATTTCTTAATTTCCTTTTTGGTATCAGCAAATAAAAAAACAGTAATATGTAAGAAAGATAGCTTAAGCATTGATTGGTACCACTCACCGCAATGCCTTTCAGATTGAATATCTTTTTCCTTATGTTCATTTCAATCATGAGCTTCGCAAGTTGAGGAACATAATGACCTGATACATGCAACTTTTTAAATCTGTAAGAACAAATAATTTCTGTAACCTGCTTTTGGAATGGCAATTCCAAGAATGACTAGTTTACCTGCATAGCTTTCCCCCGTTAGAAACAAATCTCTGCTCCTGTATTGGGGGAACTTGTTGAACCAGCGTAGCAGGAATACAAGATTGTCCCTGGCTTAAGAAAGCAAAAAGAACTGCTTCAGATGACAAAATTTGCATGTAAACAATGCATTATTCAATACCGAATAAAAAGTATACTAATATACCTTCTTCTATTGCTGGCATAGAGAATAAGAGATGAAAGAATAATCATGTAAAGTGTCACACAAAAGTAAGCATGAAATTTAACCATTGATCACTGTTTTGTCTCAACTTTTTAAAAGCCTAAGCAGCATACAAATGATACGTGCCTTTTCCCATGGAAGATAGAATTTAAAGAAGCTTTCTAAAGAGAAAGGGTTTTGTCTCAAAGGATTTAAAAAAGGGTATAATATTAATGAAGAATACCTGTTGCCTCGTCATTCACTGTCATATATGAGGAGCTACCTTTAGCGTAAGAGAACCCCACTCCAACTGGTGTCTCCAAATACAGCATGTTTGCCTCTGCAGCACAAAAGTAACCCAATCACTGGAAGAATGAAATGCAAGCCATTCTGGCAGATAGATATAATGGAATGTGCCGATCAAAAAAAGGGCATAATAGAACGTGGAAAAAGAGTACCTTTGTTCCAACTATAATAATTTTTAATCAGAAATTCTCCATTTGGTCTGAAAGGTCCATTTTCTGAGAATGCACCCACTCCCAGTGAAGAACAACCAGGTCCTGAATAACGAAATATTAGTCAAATTAAATAATCCATGATGCTAATCCTGCTTTTGCAAGCTCATTCTTATTTGATCCCAAGTCTTGAAAAAATTGTAATATCAGGTTGTGAAGCAAGAGATTGCAGACCTCCATTGAGCCACAAAACAAGAGGCTTTGAAGCTGGATCAGTTTCTGACTCAGCAAAATAGTAAAAGAGAGACTTGTGTTCCTTCTCATCCACTGTGACATACCCAGAGAACTGTTGAAAGCCTACGTAGGGTTGGCCAGGAAGCTCAGCAATTCTGTCTGCATGAGAACGGTCACAGAACACCTCCGAGGAAAAACTCAGACAAAAGAACACCACACCCATTGCCATGGTGCTGTACTTCCATGTTGGCCACTTCATTGTTTCACAAACGGAAAGAGTAGGAATAACAAAGAGAAAGACTGAAAGGTTCTGTATTTAAAGTGTCACCCAGTGTGAACACGAATACCATTATGAGAAATGACAATAAAACTGTAGAATTTTATTTGCATAAAGCGACAATCTAGACTTTAAGTTTCCTCCAATTCTGCTATAATCTTGAAATTAATGCTACTATAATGCTACTATTTTTCTTATAGGATATCTGTGGTAAAGTTTTTCTAAACAGACCTTGAAAATTGAGTTAGTGAAACATTTTGTACGAACATACATATTATACAAACGATTTATAAAAAGTTAGAGTGATAATCCATAGTATGACACTGGCAGGACTATATATGAGTATATATTTATATATAATGTATTACTTATTGTTGACACTCGTGGCACGAATATTGCTTTAAGGGTGGGCCAGGGAAGGTGGCTGGAAATTTTATCTGTTTCATTCTAATTATGATTACAAATTTAGCTTTTGAATGGCAGGCCTGAAAATGGTGTTGAAAGAGATGTGACAGAGGCAATGACCATGGTGTGCCGGGTCATTCCATATGCAGTGGCAAAAAGATAATTATGAAAAGAGTTGAAATGCTTGAAACTGAGTCAGTGCGAGTTTTCTGCCATCAATAGGAAATTAGTTATTGGAATATGGGCTCTGCCTTCAACAATATTCCCTCTTAAATATTACATTACATCGTTTAGATCGATCGTCTTTACATTTGTTCTTGTGTTTCTGTTTTTGTTTTTTCTCTCTGCATCAATTAACAACAAAGACCTTCTATCTGTATCCCTTTTGCACTTGGCAAAAAACAAAGAAAACTTGTATCTTTTCACTGCACCAACAGGAATGTGTCCCTTCCATGGAAAATGGCTTTACGGGGATGCTTTTCACTCCTTAGAAAAATGTGTATTTTGAGGATTTGTTCTTTTAAAAAATCATATAAAAGAATTTTCTTATTTCTTAATTCTCATCATCATCACTATCCAGGTTAAATGCTTTGAGTGAAGGATGCTGTATTTGATCCAAGTCTCACCTAGTGAGAACATGATTAGCAGTATGAGAAATGCACTGTGACTTCTTGACAGTGTTTTAGTAGAATTTAATTTATACAAAAACAATAATTAAGATTTTAAATTCTTGATGTTGCAGAAAATTATAGATAAATTGTTGATCCAAGTAACAACCAATAAACATTATTTTTAAAACCTTGGTGATGATGGTATAAAAGTTATGTATGAGAAATTTATTGAGTTTATTATACTTTTCTTAATAATCGGAATTCTTACATGTATGAAAATTAACTTTTGTTCTTTATTATTGGCTCAATGTTTTCAAAAGCTACAAAATGAGGGAGGTTTCATCTCATATTTTGAGTTTCAATCAATTTTAGAAAGATTCTTTTGCACTTGGTTAATTAACAGTACTCCACAGCATCTTGGTTAAATGCAGTAAACATGCAGGTGTAAAACAGATGGAGAGTTACTTTTTATGTTTGCTTTTGTCCGAAGAAAAATGTTTGATTCATTGGTTTTTCTTGATGAGCAAGTACGGCTAGATTTGCACATCAACAAGATAAGTGGTTACAGAACGGAGATTCCAAGGAAAATAGAGCCATCTTATTACTCTAATGCTCATTTAGTTTAAAATGTATGTGTGGCTTGTCAGGGAAGCTATAAAAACTGAAGAATACTCAAAGGCATCATTAACCATAAACAATACTCACTAAAGAACTTGAGTGATGAAAGGGGGTATACCTTTCCCTTTTTTTTATTGTAAAGAATCTTTATTTAGGTAATGAGTAAGATCTGGGATGAGGTTTTTTCATGCCCACAATAAGTATGTTGTTGTTGAATGGACAAAAACCCAAACATTATTAAGTGGGAGTGGAAATGAAATAATCTTAGCCCCATAAAGTCTAATGTTTTCCTTGTGGTGGTTAAAGACTTATCTTTATGTACTTATATGGGAATGAACTTGTTCCCTTTGACCAGACGTGAAAAGGCTTTTCTTATAATTATAAGGTGACTCCATCATTCTTTTAATTTCAATATTTTTTTGTCCTGGTGATAGATAAGAAAACAAAACCCCACCTCCATTCATCAACAATATATAAATTATTTTGCTTTTGCTTATAAACTCACATGCTGAACTCCAAGGAGCCACATGGGGCCACAAACCTTTCCACGCTAGCTTCTAGTGGGGCAACCTTCATTCACCATTTCAGCTTTGCAAGCTGTGTGTTGTGTATTGCTTGTTAGCTATGCAACAGCGCAATTTATGGATGTTTTTGGTTTGGCAAACATTGGGAGTGATTTGAATCGACCCCATCTAACTAGAGTTGAAGGGAGAAGGATGGTGTAGTCTGGCTATAATTACTACAAAGCACAAGGGTAGCTAGGTTATTATTTTATTTCCACAAGACAAGGCAGAAAAAAAATGCAAGATAATGAAAGCCAAAAAAAGAACAAACTATAAAATGACAAATTTGATCAAGATTTATGCGGTGGATTCTGTGCTTCTGTTGTATTTGCTGCTCAAAGAACTGGTAAAGGAGAAGAAAATGGTCCCTACCTTTACAGCTTTTACAAAAGATTTCAGGTTTTTCATCATTACTAGCACTAGTGTCACTGATTTTGGCGTTCATCTCCTCATTGTCAAAATATTCTATTGCCTCTAAGACCCAAATTCTATTCCTAACCAACTCCAAAACAAAAAGTGAAAAGAAGAGTAGGTGCTCATAATGCATAGGAAAATTTATGTCACAAGGGTAAGACTGAATAATATAACCGAGTAGAAGTGGTTGAAATGACTTTTGAGCATCAGAGTTGGAAAACGTGTGAAAGAGTGCGAGTGAAGCTTATATTCTGCTTTTGAATTCTTGCAAGTAATCTTCGTTGATGTTTTATTTTTTTTTAAGTTTCGTTTTTTCACCTCAAAATTTGGGTCCTTTTCAATATAGTCATAAAATACGCAAGTGGAGAAAAAGCTCATGAACTTTTACTATTAAATTGCGCAGGCTTTCCTTCTTTTTATGATCCGGGTTGCTATGCACCAGCCACTATTGGTGTCCACACTTCACAAAGCGGAACAGGACCCCGCGTGAGTAGAGCACCATCAGAGGTCTGAATTATATTCTCAGAATCCATAATATACGTGGACGACTAGAGTATCCATGTTTTCTGCAAGCAAAGGCACGCTCCTGATGAAATCTTCAGCTCAAAGCATGGGTTGTATGGGTTGTGATATAAACTACTGCTGTCCGTTACTACTACCCCACATATTATTTCTTATCATTATTAACATGATACAAGAGGTTACCTTTTTTAATGTTATTTTTTAGGGGTGGGTGACAAGTAAGATTATGCAATTCCATTCTGCCCTAATTGAGGTTACCTTATCATTATAGATGCTTAATCCCTGTTACACCACCCTGCCGTTAGGCCTAACTGAATTCTAATATGCAGAAATGGTGAAAACCATGTTCTTCTTATTACTTGGTACTTAAATAGCATCAACATCTCAAACAACTTAATATCTACTTACTGAACTTTCCTTTCCAATTTTCTAAGACAAACCGTTTCAAGCTTTTAGTTCATAACTAAACAATACAAAATATAATATTAAACAAAACAAAAAATACAAAAATAGTGGCTGCAATTCTCCTGCCTCTTCGTTCGACAACAAAAATACAAACTCGGAATCTCAAATTACAATTAAATTTAAAAGAATAGGGAAATTTTCTGTCTTGTGTAGATTGCAAATTACTACAACCCACTGTTTCTGGTGCAATGTAAAGATTCTTGCTTTCTTTGTATTCCCGAATATAATGTTGAGATGTTTACAGAATGAAAAACTTGTGTAGAAAACAAAACAAAAAATATACATATAGGACAAAGAATCAATTAAGAAACTAAGGGGCCGAGACAATCAGGATGAGGCATCAGAGTCGGTGGCAGGCTTATGATTACCATCTGCTGACCCCTGGGGCTGATCAATTCCCTTCCGAGATGCTTCCCAAAGTTGCGGTTCTATACTTAGCTTCCTCAACTCCACCAAGCCACGCTCAACTATATAGAAAGCAGAATGAGCGATACAAAACAAACCAGTACATCAAAAGCAATAATAATAACACCCTTCTCTCCGTGAATTTTCCACGAATACGTTTAAAATCACATCTACATCATTAAATTTTTTTCTTATAAATAAATTCAATTCAATTGTAATGACATGATGCTATAGACTTTAAGGTTTCTTGGTTTCATGTGAATAAGAAAGGATTAAGGAAAGATGGAAAAAGGGTATATATTTCCTACCTCAGTCCGTCAATTGGAACATAAGAGAAAGGGAAAACGATGAGTGCCATGTAACCTTTTGTATTCTGTCCAATATTGAAGAAAAAGGAGGACGGATCTTTTCCATACGGAGACAAAAGTACTTCCATTGAGAATCACGTCTCACTCTTTACTTAGGGTGTTTATCTCATTTTACAAATATATCTTCTATTCGCTTCTACTTTCAACACAGTTAAACAAGAGAAATGGAAAATGTTCTTTCTTTCCTTTCATCTTCACCCCACCAAAAACAACCTAAAAACATCCCTTTCAAATCCTTTTCCTTTTTTATCTTTTCTTTCCTTAATCAAACATAATGTTCCGTAGAATTTTCCTTGGTATGGATAATTAGACAAAGTTGGAGATCATCATTTGAATACCTAAACGTGAATACTTCCAGTTTAGATAAAACCAAAGTGAGTTTTTTTTTTTTTTAATTTAAATTTGCATGCCGGATGCATGCGGATCTGCCATACAAATCGGGCTGAAGAAAACAAGGTTATCTCTATTGCTGAATAGCACAATTTGTCCAGACTAGATAGAATAGATTCAATTCCACCAAATACATATTTTGAGATGATACAGAATCATTTCTGATTAATATAACCAAGACTGAAAATCAGCTTGATTCCGGTTATGACTTTTATTTTTCTTATATACTAATTGAGAACCAAGATCAACATTTTTCTGTTGACCCTGTTATACTCAGATTTTTTTTTTTTAAATGTTATGATCCATGGAGGGAGTTTCCATTTGCAATATTTAGCCAATCAACGCAGTTCAAAACCATGTATATATTAATCCCACTGTAGTTTCAAGATTGTTTTAACTTGGTAACATATTACTCTCTTCAGAAAACCAAAAATCATAAAAAGGCAAAGAGCTTACCATCAACAGCATCATGTGAAGTTGGTGCCTGCCCACTGCGGGCAATCCAATATTGAAGCCGTTCTTCTGCAATATCTTCTTCCACACCATGAAACAGAGCTCTTCTCCAGATATAGGTTAGCCAAGACTGCAATGTTTAGATTTTATTAGTAAATCATATCAAGTTACGTCTACATGCACACTATTCACAAATTAGTTAAACTTTAAATTCAACTGACAAAAACTGTTCATCATAAAGCCACCGCTACTTGGGTAGCCTACATCGCAAGGTTTCATCTTTAAAAAGATTGTGATTAAAGTGTAACAATCTGCCTTATACATAACGAAATTCAACAAAGCACAAATCTCTGCCAAGATAATCTGATTGCTGATTCGACAAGACATTTATCATATGTTATAGACATGAGAAAATAATAGTGGAAATCTGCATTCTAAAATTTTCATCTGAAGGAAGAAGATATCGCAATTTCGAAGAAATAATATCATGAATTGCACCATATATTAGAATAAAAAGGAACTGACCTCTTTGAAAAGAACGTCTTCTGCTTCCTCTTCACTTAATTCTGGAGGAAACAAAGAAACAGAAAAATCAACAAAGAATCACTTGCGAAACACATTTCCATATAGAAATGAAGTAGGGCTAAATGCAGCCTCGTATGCATCATATATTAGCATAAAAATAGACATGAAGTCACTGGCCCTCCCACATAAAGTTCATCCCATAGATGGAGATCAGTCCATCGTTAAAAGACTTCACACAATTGTAATTGTCACGTTTCTCTCTATCATCTACAAGGGTGCACACCAATATTTAACACCTTATACTTGTAAAGGCAAGGGTGGTTTTACATTTCTCACATAATGAAGAGGGCAAAATGACTACGTACCATGCAATTCATAATGTAGAGAAATGAATGAAAAATATACAAGCTATATTTTACCTGTGAAAGAGAAACAGATAAATTCTATAATGCAAATATGCAACCTTGACACTTACAAAGTTCCGTAGGTAATCACAGCAAATTTAGCATCGGTAAAGCAGGTCAAAGCATATTTCTTCCCAAACTTAAAATAGACAATATCAAATTAAACACTACAAAATAAAACTGCCGACTTAATTCTTACCAAATGCATCTGAATATTTAGCATCGCCTTGTGACTTGGAATCTGACAATAAATAAATAAAAATATGAACATTATAAAACAACTCTGCTTACTAAACATCCTATTTTGGACTAGTTCCAGAACAATAGTTTCGGGAGAATTACCATAAAATGGGTACATGAATAAAAACTACTTAAATAGAATTCTAAACATAAATCAGACAGTTGAACAGGACTAACCATAAAACTAGACAAAACTGACATTTGAAAAAGATAGAAGACGTCAAATTAAATACCTAAAACAGTTTGTCGAACCAAATTCGGTCGTCTGTGTTGGGCTAATGCAAGCACAACAGCATCCTCAACCTACAAAATAAAAATAAAATCAGAAAAAAAAAATCTTATGTCCAATTTACGATAGAAAAGTATTAGTATAGGGGGGCCAGCTCCTTACAATCAGAAGAAGCCCTCCGTACAGAATACAAACAATAAGACACAAAATTGGAAAAAAATTGAAGAGATTACTCCTTCCTCCTCTCATAAACCCTTCAAAACCACCACTTACACTACCTTCCTTCCTCTCCCTTTACATACCACACTGACCCGTATCTGCCCATAAAAGACTTATATTATCAGTCTATCAGGATGTAATTCAGCTTCAATACATCCTGATCCATAAATGACTTATATTATCAGTTACAAAATATTTATGCTTTCTTTCTCATCTCTCAATGAACTATTTTATAAAAGAAGCTTTAAAATATAATTCTTTGTATCTAAAACACCCATGAAAAAAGTACAACAAGGAACTGAACAAACAAAGCACTAATTTTTAAAAATTAAACATGAATAACCTTTAAGGAAGCAAGTTCCCTCAAACCCATCTCCACTGAAAGCATACTCTCAATATTTCCTTCCCCAGCAAGATCATTCAAATCACGAACAAGTTTGCTTCTATCTAGACCATCACCACCTGGTCCATGCTCTTTCATTAGACATCATTATGGATAATTTCCGATACATAATTGTAATGAATTTTTAGTACAAACTCATTCTCACTTTTGTTCCAAGATTCTTCCTTAGCCTTCTGTCCAGCCGAGATGACAAGTTCAAAAGGAAGAGGAGCTAGAGAAGACCAATGTTCATGCTTGGATTGTGCTATATCTGCACATATTCCTAAAAAGCATAGAAGTAGCATGATTTTTCAAATTATAAGGATTATAAGGACTTATTTATTGTTAATAGATAAACCGAGTTTTGAAAAATATGCTCCTGAAACTTTTGAAGTCACTATTTTTCAGATAATAGTTCAAGATTGGAAGTCACTATTTTTCAGATAATAGTTCAAGATTGGTGGAAAGTGTCTTCTCTACACAGAAAGTTGAGGGTAGTAATTTCATTACCATGTTTTACAGCAAGACCCCAGTAGCGGGCTAGCCAACATCTCTTTAGGACAACTTCCTCCTAAAAGACAGATAAGATGAATTAAGACAAATGAGAAAATGACGACTTACTAAATCTTTATTTCAGTGATAAACAGTAACCATTTCTTCTTGGGTCAAGATCATTCTCTGAGTCATTGTGCGAAGAGCCTTTGCTTCAGCTTCAGCTTCTTGCTGCTGCTCCAAAGTTGCTGCAGCATCATCTTTTAGGTTCTAACAAATACAAAGAAGATAGCTAAAACTTATAAAACTTATAACAGAGAATAATTGATCAGAGCAGATAAATGGTACAACTTCATGGGAAAACATGTGTTTTATTCAAAACTACCTGAATTTCCACTCGAAGGGCAGCGATGTCCTCATCTCTCCCACTCTGTGTTTGTTGAGCAGCCCTGAGAGCAGCCTGTACAAAAATATTGAGTATTCCATGGACATTCTTTGAAAGAACTAACAATGACAAGCCTCTTGCTGAAATTCCACATTTCAAGGAGAAAGCAGTAACTGGTAACAGAGCTTTACAAAAATGTCAAGCAACATAGCTGCTTCGGATTCATGCTCATTTGCACAAATATATGCATGCATTTTTCACGATGATACAGAAAGTTAAAAACACTTTTTAGATAAATACTTAGATTAGAGGACATGGAATAGAGCGTTATCAATCAATCAAGGGTGATCATATAATTTCAAACATCCAGCCATCATTAATTTCATATTTTTTATGCCACATCTTATATCCATTGTTTCAGTATACCTCTCTTTGACGCAAAGCAGCTTCCTTCCTGCAAATATAACACAAAAATCATAATCTTAAACAAAATAAATTGTTCAATTACCACTGTGCCAAGAGAATTCGAAGCTAGATTACCTGCTCAACAGTTTAGCTTCCAGGGATACACCTTCTCCAAGAGAAGCAACCTGCCAAAGTTAAGTAAACAAGGACACTGATATCAGCAAACTCAGAATAGTTCTTGACAACTATGAAGTTGCTTTTGCATGTAGTTAAATAGCTCCTATAAACTAATTTAGATAAGTTTCTCCATAAACACTAACAAAGAAAAAATAGAAGTGAAATTGATGATTCCATGACTCTTCATGAGAGCATAGAGGACCTTCCTAGGAGGATTACTAGAAGCATGACAAGATGGGAGATCTCTTAGTTTATTTAGCATCAGTTTATGTTTAATTTACTTTGTTGACTTTTGTTTGAGTTGGCCTTGTTGACCATGCTTGAGTTGACTTGTTGACTCTTTTGTTTGTGTTTGTTTTTTAGGATTGGCTAGGACTATCTTGGAGGAGAATAACACTTATTTGGAGAAGAGGATAGACTTGGGCTTGGACCACACACATGGGCTGCCCTTTGAAGATCTTGGAGAAACTTGGAGTTGACCTTCTCTTCTAGAAGGTCAAAGGCGCATGGAGAGGCTTGGAGGACAAGCTAGGTCACGCCTCACTTCAAAGGAGTCTCCTTTTCGATGACCTAGTTTCTAGAAGCATTTCTCTTGTATTTGCTTTTGTGTCCTTTTGTTTGTGTTTTTCAAAGAGGCCCCTTTTACCTATAAAAGGAGGTCTCTTAGACTTGTAAAAGGGTTGAATATTTTGAATTTATAGACATATATTTGACCACCTTTGTGAGAGTTCTCTTAAGAGTGTGATCTCCCTTTAGTCTTATCTTGATTCTAGACTCAAGTGGCGCCATCCCCACTTATCTTGAGTTGGTGAGCCTTTGTGCCCCCTCAAGTGGCGTGCCAAAACCATAATTCCCATCCCCTTTCTAGTCTTTCATCTTTTGCTCCATTTTACTTCTTCTTTTGGTTCATATTATGCTTGTTTATATTCTGCTATTTTCATCTTCTCCTCTTTCTGTATTGGATCTTGCTTAACTGAACTCTCTAACCCTTGGAAGTGCACCTTCGCACCTAGATAATCAATTGGCTATCTTAATATCTAGTGAGAATCTTCCTTAGGTTTTCTTCACCATAACACCATACCTCTTAAGAACTAAAATGGGTCTTCATAAAAAATGAATCACACTGATAAAACTTTGGGAGAACTACCCTACAAACCATTGTGGTTAGAGAGCCCGAGGCCCATAAACCCCACATTAGAATCCCATACTTCTAATGTCAAACTCAAGTCCCATATCTTCTACTTGACTCCTAACAATCTACCAAACTTCACATCAGTAACATACAAGCAGGCTGGTTGTGCACTGGCCCATTGGCTAGTCACATGCAAAAACTATGATTTCAGGATCACCATCCATACCACTTATTTGCACTTGAGAGACATGGGGGTAGGCTCTAATACTAATTGACAACCTGGGGAATGTCACACCATAAAACCTAGCCATTACCAACCCCACACTAGAATCTCATACTTTCAATGTGAGACTCAAGTCCCATACATAGCAATTGAATCCTAATACATACTTTTTCTGCAAGTTAAAAATAAGATTATGCAATCAATTTTTGGAGAAGATATATGGAAAAGTTTATAAAAGAGTCGAGTGCGTAAGTTGAGCTTATGAGAGAAGTTTGATTCATGATACTTCATTTACTTCCCCGATTAATGTTTATTTAGAAGTTTATCTAAACTTGGTCATAGTTACAGACTTCCCGGTAAATGTTTACTAAGAAGTTAAAGACTGCCATGAATGAAAGTTTAACAAATATGCAAACTATGGAATAATGGAATCTAAAATATGGTGTTAAAATTACATTTGCTAGTTTTCAAATTTAGTTAATATCTAAGAAAAATTTACCTGTTTCTCAAGTTCCCTACTTCTAGCCTCCACTTCTTGGCGTTTTTCCTCCGCTTGTCTTAGCTGGAATATAACCAGGCATTACAATCAATTCAATATCACATAACATGAGAAAAACGCCGACCTTGTTGGTTGTTAATGAACATACCTTCTCTAATAAAGTCTCGTTCTCTTCTTGTAGCATATCAAGCTGCAAAATCAGTATGAATCAGCCTCGACACTCATCCTTTGAGTTACATTAAAAATACTAAATTAAAGCTTAAAAAATAGCATAGCCAATATGAGGATACACAGATTTTGCTTTTGGGACGAAATTGGTGAGTACAAATACTATACTTCATCACGGAGTGCAGACGCTTCACGCTGGTCTCCTGTGTCTTTTGAGTTAAGGGGCCTGATAGATATATCTGATGGAAACCTGAAATCATCACTGTTGGTTATAATTCAAAGATATCAATATTCTTAACGGCCAATAAACTAGCGTTTGATAGCCTATCACTTCAGTCTCCATACACACCTAAATATTTATATGACCTCATTAAATAAAATAGAGACTAAGCTCATTTATACATAGAAAAGAATCAATTTAATATATGTGAACTGTGTAGAAGTGAAAATTGGCCAAATCACGACTAGAGATAGTCAACCAACCACCTTATAAATAATAAAACTTGTTAAAAAATTATGGCAAGGGAAGTTAGATGCGTGATGATTTTGTGGGGAACAGGCATTCAACTTTTCAGACCCAAATATCATCATTTATGGGAAGCATGAATCGTGGAAATCATAATTCTTAGAAATAACTAGATTATGTCTGATTAGTAACAAAATATTAATAAAAATAATTATATAAGTTTTTTATAAATCAAAGAGTAATGCCTTAGTTTTACTAAAAAAATTTAATTTATTACCATACTAAATGATGCAAGAGTAACATGATAATTTTTTCATTAAATTTTAATTCAACTCGCGAAAGTTAGATTTCCACCTCCCCACATGAGAATGTTTTGTGAAAAACTTTGCTAAAAATATTTCTGAAAAAAAGCGTTGTTTACTAGGAACGTTATTTTTAAAAAGGTAAACTAAATATGAAAAACATAGTTTGTCAATTTCTGAGAAACTTAAGTTTTTGCCTTTACCAAAGACTCCCTCAAATGTCAAAATAAAGAGTATTTTGGTATTTATTCGTAAATATAAAAACATAAAATAAATATTTTAGCGAAAAATAGATCGTATGCATGTTTGGCTTATCTTATTTTTTCTTGCTTCATTAGGTAGCTTTTGAAGAAAAATAATTATTAACAGGAAAGAAGCTATTCCCAAACGCCGCATTCATACATTATAAAATTAAAAAAGCTTTAATTTCCTCTAAATACTATTTATTTTTAAATCCTTAACATGAAAACTTAGGACATTCCTTGGTATATACCATCTTTAAAATTTATGAAGACTCAGCTTAGGCGTTACTCCACTATCATCTTAACGTGGAAAAGCTCCAAGAAAGAAAAGTTTCGTAGTCAATCAACATATCCACAAAACCAGAAGAACTAACGGGAACTACACTGCGTTACAGTAATATTGTATCAACTTGGAAAATCCTCCGAGACGTAAAAGCTTAATAGTTAATTACCATAGCTGAAAAACCATAAGAAATAAGGAGTAACAGAACTAAAGTACCTTTTCTCTCTATTCCGATTAGTAGGAGGGTCAATAGGAGGTATAGCCATAGGCGTTCGGAGTGTGGATTTGCTCGGTGGCACCACTGCCGCTGAACGAACAGAAACCCCCGATCTTCCAGCTGATGTTGAACGAACCGAATGAGTATGCTCTACAAAGTTCCGACCTAACTAATAAAAACATAAAAATCCTATTAGCTCAACATGAACTAGGCAACACGAATTGAATCAATCCACAATCATGCAACCAAAAGTGACAATCCAAAACTTCGATCTCGCTCGATCATTATTAATGCCATAAAAATTAACAACCACGAACCAATAAAACACACCTAAGTTCAAAATCGTATCGAACACGCATTTACTTCAATCTATTTTTCACAATTCAACAAGTGAATCCATGCAATTAATCACGCAAACGCATCAGAACGAACAATTGCAGAGAGAGTTACCGCAGGAGAAGGAGATCTGTTAGGCCTGGCGACCGAAATCGGAGGAATAGTGGAGGCATTCGTGCTGGTGCTCCTGTTACTGCTGGCGTTGCTGGAGAAAGAAGAAAGAGATGCAGGAGGCGGAGCGCTGAACCGGAAATCGAGATCGTCGTCATCTTCACCGTCGTCGACGATGGCGTTCTGAGACGCCATGACACGAGCGAGGCGCTGCGCGGCTGCTTTGGCGGCCACGTTTTGTGTGCGCTTGACGGTGGAGAGACCGGTAGAAGAAGCACCGAGGCGCGACTGAGGATGAGCCGGAGACATCGCCGGTGACGACGAGCCGGTGCTGCTGGAACCACCACTCCACTGCCGCGCGTAAACAGGACTCGCGTTTCTCCTCCGATCCATGAGTTTACAGTGCTGTGGATAAAGAAGTGTCGCGGTGACTGAGCTAGATTTTCTCGGAGCGAGATTTTCTCGGGAAAATCGAAGGGGAAATGGGGAGGAATAGTCGGAGAGTTTGTTCCGTTAGAATCGTGCGCGGGTGTGTGGGACGAAACGGCGTCGGTTCATCGTAATGGGTCCGCTGAAGAGAAGACTCAGGATAATACGTGGCTTTTATTTTGTCAGAGAGGGTCTAATATTTGGTTTCCTTCCCTGGCGTGGATAAATTATTGGTTTAGACCGGAGAGAGACATTTGTTTTGGCGGCGTCAGAACGATGTCGTATAAGGTGAACTTGGAAATGGGAGCATGATATTTTGTTATTGGATTTTTTGACGGTGAAATCGCTTACTTTAGGAGGAAACAATTCAATTTTTCAAGTCAAATCAGGTTTATGAAAATTTGGATTAGTTAAGTTGATTCGGTAAGCTTGATTGACAAAATCGTTAGGTTGATGGTATGTGTTATGAATTAATGGTCGTCCATTGATTTATACAATCACTCATATGATTGATAATCATATTATTCATTACTCTTTATGATGTAATATTTTGTATTTACTATTTGATTTTATATCCTTTCTGGGTTACCATATTGTACCTATAAATAGGACTCGTCCTATCAGTAATGAGACACACATAAAAACAGAAGTTGCTCCCTACTCTCTCATTCTCTATTCTTCCTCTCCTTTGTCTCTCTTATTACCTTTATTTTATAACACGTTATCAGCACGAGGGTTATCCAACTGAGCGTGAAGGCATATTTTTTTTT
>Ga0209589_1005441_pt1 | contig 21601 bp, 10 predicted proteins | sample CowpeawhiteBW_FD_187525 | JGI IMG/M metagenome (GOLD analysis project Ga0209589, IMG submission 187525) | Root nodule microbial communities of legume samples collected from California USA - Cow pea white BW (SPAdes) (version 2) | ecosystem: Host-associated > Plants > Roots > Nodule | place: USA... | reverse complement strand
CACAATAAAAATTTAAAATAATTATAAATGAATAATATTTTTAAATTTAAAAAAATAAATTGAAAAATAACATTACATATAAAAAATTATATGATACACAATAAAAAAAACTTTAAAAAATAAACAGAACATAAAAAAAAATTATTAAAACAATAAACATTAAATATAAAATTTTAAAAAATAACAAATAAAAAAATTATTAAAAAACTATTTAACATTAAATTAAAAGGAAATTAAATTTTTAACCAATTAATAAAATTAAAAATAAAAATATAAAACAAATATGTTAAATAAATAAAATATTATACCTAAAACTAAATAAAAAAAATCCAAAATCAATACCGGATTTCGATTTCCGGTTTGTGTAAAATGAAATTCGTGGTTATCATTACCACTGATTTGTTTTATATTTTTATTAAAAATATTTAACAAAAGATTTTATTTTTAAAAGTTGGAAAAAGAAATATAAATTAAATAAAATATATAATGAATCAGAAAAAATATAAACAATTAAAAAATTTAACCGGATATCGAAATCCGTGTAATGTGTGAAACAGATTTGTAGATCCGTTTTTACGTAACCGGATTTCGAAAACCGGTGTATGTGTACATGAAAAACCGGATGCCAAAATCCGTTTAAATTTTTAACCGGATTTATAAATCAGGCATAACCGGATGTCAAAGTCGGGTTTATGCTTTCTAAGTTTTTTTTTCTCTTTTCGATGTCGTTATCTATCAATATCTTCAAACACAAATCACCCATTCATAACCATTCACAAACATGCATCACTATATACAAAAAATGCATTTGGTATTCCATATATACAAAGCCTATTGTATAAAATGGTTGATATATGAAAGTTGAATGCATAATATAGTATTTCAAAATGATGGATGATGGACGTCCAACAATAACTTACATACCTTAAGAAGATATAACTTAAATAACTGAAAAATGAAACAACATTTTGATAAACCTGAGCAGCGAAAGTGCAACACAATTCACAGTGAAAACAATAGAGGTTCTGAAAACAACAATGAAAGTGACTTGTCGAGGGGGAGAAGGGCGCAAGGCGCAACAACCAAATTCAAGTCTCAACTTTCAGTTCACTTACTTCAATAAATATTTTAATTACTTTTACCTAATTAAGAGAGAGGTGAGTCAGAAGGGTAAAATAGACAGTGCAATTAATATTTGAAGGTGCAGTAGAAGTCTTTGGAGGTGCAGGAAAAAGCCCCCACATGGGTTCATAGATAAGTGAAGGCCAAATATGTGTTTATAGGTCGTGCTCTAATGAGCCAGTCCGGCCCATTAATAGGCCCATTTAATACGAAAAATCGATCAAGTGAGAATTTAGGGTTTATACGCCACAAGGCAGCAAAGATAACAGTGTGGACGCCGAGCTCTGTTTCCCAGCATCCATTTCTTCTTCATTCACCTTCTCACACAATGGTATGTTCACAAATTCGTTATCCCCAAAAATTTTCAATGTTTCGTTCAATTTTCACTCTGACGCAGACACTTGCGTGCATTTTTATATGTTCAGATTATCCCGGAGAAGAACCGTAAGGAGATCTGCAAGTACCTCTTCCAAGGTAGGTCCATTATAGTTTATCATCATTCGTGTTTGTTCGTTAGGGTTTCATCTCGTGGAATAAGTAGTCTGACCTTTTCTCGGTGTTGATGGTGCAGAGGGAGTTTGCTTTGCGAAGAAGGACTTCAATTTGGCGAAGCACCCTGAGATTGATGTGCCTAATCTGCAGGTGATTAAGCTGATGCAGAGTTTCAAATCTCGCGAATACGTGAGGGAGACCTTTGCTTGGATGCATTACTACTGGTTCCTCACTAATGATGGCATAGAGTTTCTCAGAACTTATCTTAACCTTCCTTCCGAAATTGTCCCTGCCACTTTGAAGAAACAGGCCAAGCCACCTGGCAGGCCCTTTGGCGGCCCATCCGGTGATCGCCCTAGGTATGCGAAGAAAATCACTGTAAATGATTGAATAATATCATGTATAGTAGGATTAGTATCATAGTGTGGTACTATGAGCTTAACTAGCTTAACTGAGTACAAGAGATGTAGGGATTTGGTTATAATTAACTGATAGTTACTATTTCTATTAGTTGATTGTAATGAGCCTGATTTGTGGCGTTTTGAACAGGGGCCCACCACGCTTTGAGGGTGAGCGTAGATTTGGTGGTGATCGTGATGGATACCGTGGAGGTCCCCGAGGCGGTGGGGACTTTGGAGGAGACAAGGGAGGAGCTCCTGCTGATTACAGACCCTCTTTTGGGGTAATCCTATTTTTCGCTGCAATTAATCTTTTGTTTATTTTAGTGTAATCTTGATTGTCATTTGCTTTTGACTTAGTTTTCATCATCATTGTGTGTTGTCTTTTTTTTTCATTGAATGCGTTCTACATGGTATGCACTTATACGGCTTCCTATTTGAAGAAATGATTTTTATTTTAGCTCATTTTGAATTAGCCTATAACTTATAGAGCTTTAGTCTGGATAAGTATTTTGTTCCAAGCCCTTATAAGTTATAGGTCCTTTTGTGGAGAGGTTCTGAACAAGTTGAAACACAAGTAAAATTAATTAATTTATGTGAAAAGATTTAAAACCTCGCTTCTTTTAAATCCCTTCATTCCTATATCTTGTTTTTATTCTCATTTTCATCACTAGGCTATGTTAGTGACTAGGACTATGCCTGTTCTCAAGTTTTAAACTACCTAGAGTATATTTGTGGCTAGGGTTGGGTTATGCTTATTGAACTTGTGTTAAAATTATGAGTAAATTTGGGTAAGGTGATTGTGAAGTTTTCCTGATTGGTTATAATGTTGCTGTTACAATGGTAGTTGCATTTGATGATGGTAGTTTGTGAAATCAAATGATTTGTTAGTCCAATGTATCTGCCTGTCGTTCGTATGTGTATGGTCGTTTCCGTTTAAATCTTTGAATTTTTTTTCTTTGCCATGTAGTGTAGAATTCCAGAGATATTAAATTATGGTTCAAGTTAAATTATTTATGTGAAAAAGATTTATAGGCTCCTATGGTTGCCTTCGCTGGAAGAAATGGTTTATAGTTGTGCTCAGTTTGGGTTATTTTTTACCGTAGTAGAGCTCTTGTCTTAGATAAGTATTAGTTTTCAAGCACTTGCAAACTTTTGAACAAGTTGACATGAATAGGTTAAAATTAACTTTTTCAAGGAAGGTTGATTCATTTTGCTTTATTATGTCTTAGTTTAAATGTAATCAAATTGACTGGGAATACTTATAATTTCCTATGATTTGTTCCTTTTTGTTGTAGAAAATGTGAAACCAAATACTGGGTTGGGAACTCATACGATTTGACAAATCGGATTTGTACATGTGCAATATATTTCTCATCAATAGTGTCGAGTAATTGATGAAACTGATCAGAAATTTTTGTCAATGTTGGGAATTTTTTGTGCAGTATAGAACATTTTAAACTGATTTAAGTGTCATGTGGCTGATCATTAGGCTTTGTAATTTAAGTTATGGTAGATTCGTGAAGCAGTTAAGTTCTAATGTTGATAACTATATTTGTATGAGCTTGGGACATTTTTTGTGCTGTGTAGATTTACTTTTGTTTTCTTTTTCTGTATTGTTTTCCCTCGTAATTGGTTTACCATATTTGCAGGGTTCTGGCGGAAGGCCTGGCTTTGGTCGTGGATCTGGTGGTTTTGGAGCGCCAACCAGTTCTAATCTTCCTTAAGGATAATGTTGTGTTTTATTTTTTGTTTAATTTTCTAGAGAATGTGCCTGTAGTTGGAGTTAATGATAGATTACCCTCTCCTATTGATTGTTTTATCAGCTTAAGAGTTTATATTCAGTTTATCGTTCAATGAAGATTTTGAATTGAGTTTCTACTAATGGAGTGTTACATCCCTCGTTTCTGTTCAGTCTAGAGCCAACTTCTAATGCTTGCAGTTGGCCAGAACTTTCGTTACTACTTGCATATTTCGGACTTACTGCCAAATTTTAGCCCGCACGTGAAGGAAAACAGAATAATCAATGCACTATTCATGCCTACTAATGAATTATGACGTGAAAATCCCTTTAATCAATGCAGTGTAGACGCCAGAGATTTTAAAAGAAAAATTACTATGCAATTTTTTTATTTTGTATTTTTTCTTTATTATACGTTTTCAAATCTGCCATGCTAAGGTCAACAATTTTTTATTGGGTCAGTTGTCTTGGTGTTTCTTCGTTTTTTTTTTAATCTTTTTTCAGTTAGTCTTTGGAAGAAATTTGTTAGGCTATTGCTTTTTGTACCGTCATATTTCTTCCAGCACCTTATCACTTTTGAAATTTATTTTTTGGATAACTATAAACAATTTTGGAATTTTTTTAGAAAGCAATCACCACTAATTATCGAAAAAATTTTCCTTAATCATTTTGATGGGGTGGAGGTGGAAATTTGACGGATGTAGGAAGCAACGGCCAATTTCTTAATAGGCTATCCTTTTGTGTGTGAAAATTTTATGTTTTGGAAGACGAAAGTTAAGCTTGTGAAGAAATAGAAAGGCTAAAATAGAGTTAATTACATTTTTCTCTTACTAAAACTCCAGAACTTTGTATACATTTGAAGACAAAACTTCAAATTTATAACATTACAAGAAGAAAGGTTTTCATTGATAAAAAATCAATTTGGAAAATTAGAGGTTGATGATCCTTTATACGAGACCTAAAAATAAATAAATAATCGCCCATTTCCAAGAAATCCAAAAAAAAATTGGACGAACTGTTGATTTGGTTCGGATGAGCAAATAATGCTAGATGGTTAAAATTGGATAAAATAAATAATATTGGTTTACACTTTTATAATCATTGGACACGAAAGTAATATTTGATTATTTATGAATTTATAGGTATATTTTAAATTTTAAATTTAAATTGTATAGATTTGTTAGGTTGAGTTCATCTTTGCTCGTACTTATTTTATAACTGTGATAATAAACCACACATTCATTTCTTAAAATAAATAAAAAAGTTCTTATTTCATTTTAATCCTTTTAATTTTATATATATATATATATATATATATATATATATATATATATATATTTATTTTAATTCTTATAACTACATCACTTTCTTATTTCAATATCTGATGACGTTATATTGTATACTTTGTTGTGTTATTATTGTTAAAATGGCAATTTTATTAGCATATCATGTTATTATGTTATTATATCACACTGTAACATCAAAATGATATAGATAATCTATTATAAATTTAAAACATAACTTATATATTTAAACAATTTATTATAGATTTTAATTATAATATAATTTGTATATTAAAAGTTATTATATTTTTAATTCTATGAAATAAATTGCTGAAATATTAATTCTTCTTTTTATACTCAAGGTATTGCTTCTGGAGTGATTTTCTGTCCTGACATGGATGTTTCTTGTTCGCAGCTTATTACATTTTACTTTAGCAGTGCCTTCTTGCTTTTTATGGATATTCAATTCTCTGCAGATTTTCAGAATTTGAAGTGAGCGAATTCAACGCAACACCACCACGTAGCTTTAATTACGCGCACTGGTTTTTCTTAATAAAAATTCAAATATATGAAGAACATCTTACACTTGACATTAACATCTTGTAATAATTAATTACCATGAATTGCTCTTACATCTCATTACATTTAACACAATATATAAGATTAAGAATCTTCCTCTCTGACACTGTCTCTTTTAGTTTTTTATGCAATCATACAAACGGAATGATATGTGAAAAGAGAAACAGTATTGAAGGTAATAACTTCATGTCTTCTTCATTAGACTACTACAGGTTCGGATTCTCTCCATTTTTTGCAGCTATGTGTAGTGAAATTTGTAACCTTACACTTGACATGTAAAATTGCAGGATCTAAGTTTTTCTGCATTGCACAAAAAATGGCTGAATCTTATGTGTTATGAAGCAAGTCAAACGCTGATTTCGACGTTCGCTTGCCACATTTTCTCCAACAATGCTTAGCTTCAAGTTTTCAACCAAGATAAGTTGCATCATATTTACACATTGAAAATTTGAACACAAAAACCAGCACTTGAGTCGATCACCATCCAAATCCTTTCACACACCACACCCCAGTAACAATCACCACAGAATAATAGAATTTTGGCATAAAAGAAGAACAGATTTCAATCTAAGTTTCTTCAGAGTGATATACAAGCTCTCTCGTGAAACTTATGCACACTTTATTTGTCTTGAATTGGCCTAAAGCCACCAAAACAACACATTTTTTTATAACTAGCCTTTTTCATTTCATGTTCACTTAGCTCGTCCATTTTTTTTCCCTCTTTTGCGCACCATAAAGTACAATACGTGGTGTACTTTCAACCACAGCACACGTTTCACCATGCAACTTATCACAGGCAATTCGTGAACTCAGAATGAGACGTGGTTCTGAGGGGTATACGTACCTAAAAAAGAAAAGAGCCAGGTTTCCATTTTCTAGAGTTTTAACGATGCATGAGTGCAAGAAAATTAACAAACATCTCGTGACAAATCCTATGCTTTTAGAGATCACGTTACATTTTAGGCTTTTACTTTTACAGGTAGAATGATCAATATCCAAGTGGCAAGCCCATGATCCAGAAAACGCCATTTTCAGATTTCTATTAAAAGCTTTATTACAACTCACTTATCCTACAACTACTTTTTCCCTTTATGATACCTTCTGCAACCACTTTTCGTGTATGTGTCAAAATTATCTCGTAACTTTGGTCTATGAACACACAAGTATCTTATATTTTTTTGTACTAATTGGGTGGAAGGTAGTTGTATTTACGTACGTTCCCATCATCAACTAATAAACTCAACCAGTGAAAAATGCTATTTTCTGTTTGCTATTGGGTGGCTTAGCTTTTGTAATTTTGATTGAAAAGGTGAAGACCCTTTTGCTCTTGGAGTTCGAACATTGAACATGGCCACAAAAGGGTCAAGCTCTTCTGCTGCTGCTTCAGCTTCTGGGGATGCAAAAATCAAAAGGGTTCTCACACATGGTGGTAAATATGCACAGTACAATGTGTATGGAAACTTGTTCGAGGTGTCTTCCAAGTACGTGCCTCCTATTCGCCCAATTGGTAGAGGCGTTAATGGCATCGTCTGGTAAGTGTTTTATTTCCTTCTTCAGATTATTTGCTTCTTAAAATATATTCTTGCAAGTAGATTTATGTTCACTTGAACCATATTTTTTGTTAGTGCTGCTGTTAATTCCGAAACACACGAACAAGTTGCCATCAAGAAGATTGGTAACGCGTTTGACAATATAATTGATGCTAAGAGGACATTGAGAGAAATCAAACTCCTTCGTCACATGGAACATGAAAATGTAAGTGCTCATTTCCTAATTCCTTCATATTCGATTGAACTTTGATCTCTTACAGTCTCAGTTTACATTACTGAAGCTTGTTCTCTCTGTTTAAATACTTAAAATTGCTATCATCTTTCACAGATCATTGGCATCAAGGATATCATACGACCCCCCAAAAGGGAGACCTTCAATGATGTGTACATTGTTTACGAGTTGATGGACACTGATCTTCATCACATAATTCATTCTGACCAAACTCTTGGTGAAGAGCATTGCCAGGTTTTACTCAAATGATATACTATTGGATCTTAATTACATTTTGTTTTCATCCTCTTGTTATATTTTCTAGCATGGAATTATCCAATTTTTTTACATAACATATCAGTATGCAGTATCTACCTCTGGTTACCAGCAATATAGATATAACCCTTCTAGGCTTCTACAATTCTCGGTTGTTAGCAGTTGCAGCAACGTTAAATAGGTTTACCATGTCGAATTTTTGAGACATTGTTTTGGTACTTCATATTTTTAAAATGATTCATTTTGGTAGTATGTGTTTTTAAAAAGATCGATTTTTTTGTTTTGTTTTATTTGCTATGATCATAAGAAATAACTCACTCAAACAAAAAAGCTCCTTTTGATTGAGTTTGAGATTAAGCGTGGAATTGATATTGGAAGAAACTTTTGCAGTACTTCTTATACCAGCTGTTACGTGGGCTGAAATATGTGCACTCAGCTAATGTTTTGCACCGTGACCTTAAGCCCAGTAATTTACTAATGAATGCAAACTGCGACCTTAAAATTGGGGACTTTGGGTTGGCAAGAACAACAACCGAAACAGATTTCATGACAGAGTATGTAGTCACACGATGGTACCGTGCCCCAGAATTGCTCCTTAACTGTTCCGAGTACACCTCTGCAATTGATGTTTGGTCTGTTGGGTGCATACTTGGTGAAATTATGACCAGAGAACCCTTGTTTCCTGGCAAAGACTATGTTCACCAATTAAGGCTTATAACAGAGGTATGGTTTTGGTTTGGTGCTTCCAATTATGATCATGTCAAGTTCCTCACTCATGTATTCCATTTCCTACATGTGCCATTTCCAATACTTTTTGAATGTGGTTATTATCAACCAACTAGAGAAACGCGTAGTTTTTGTTATAAGTTCCTGTAAATTTATTCTGATCCCTATATAGTTTAAACATTTCGATCTGTTTTGTTACAAAAGCCAAAAGGGTCAAGCACTGTCACATGTTAACACCACATTACAGAAATGCTAACTCAACAATACTGGATGGAATCAATATGCATTTTTTGTAACAGAAGATGGTAAGGACCAAAAAGGGAAGTTGGAACTTTTTAGGATCATCAAAAAGAAAGTTAAAGGAATCAAAACAAAATATTGGTATATTTTTGTAGCAATAAAAAGGATATTAAGGGTAACACCATTCATACATTATGTTTTCCTTTTGTTCAAAAGTTATTAGGTTCACCTGATGATGCAAGCCTAGAATTTCTCCGAAGTGATAATGCCAGAAGATACATCAGACAGCTTCCACAGTACCGGAAGCAAAAATTCTCCTCCAGATTCCCAAACATGTTGCCTGAGGCATTGGACCTGTTAGAGAAGATGCTCATATTTGATCCAAACAAACGCATTACAGGTATGCATTCTCATAGAATCTAAGTTCCAAGGTAGGTTTATAGTTTTCCTATAAATGGCCTCATTTGTTTCATGTTTGTGAGGTATTTTCATTGTTTGCAGTTGATGAGGCACTATGTCACCCTTATCTTTCATCACTCCATAACATCAATGATGAACCAGTCTGTCCCAGGCCATTCAGTTTTGATTTTGATCAGCCAACATGCACTGAAGAGCACGTGAAGGAGCTCATTTGGAGGGAATCGGTGAAGTTCAATCCAGATCCACCCTGCCAGTAATTCTTTCTTATTTGTATAAATGTAACAAGATGAACCTCTTTCACCTTAAATGTATTGCCTGTGCAACACCAAGACGATTTGCTAGGGACAAATTCAAGTTCTCTTTTCTTGTAATCTAGTCCTACACCAACAAATTTCTCCTGGAAAATGGGTAATCGTTAGAAATCTAGTTGGATGTCGCAGGCCTTTATAAGAGTAATAAAAAAGCTGTGTTGTATTGTGCTCGCTCAAGTTTTCTTTTGGAGGTATAGGGAGCACGCACGTACCCTCTCTTATTTCATCACAACCATCTTTAAATTTCACTTTCCACTTTCAATGTTTGGACATGACACCGTTTGTTACATTGCAAAGATGCTTAACTTTCACGTATGGTGATTGGCGATTCTTCTTGTGAACTGGTTGACCGGTTGAGTGTGGCAAAGTGATATGTTAAAGTAACACTAAAGTCTGCATAATGAAACTATCTGCCTCAGCAATAGCAATCAAAAAATTATGTGCTCGTTGCTTTTACCTACTTATTATATTTTGCAGGGTTTACGCAAGAGGGAAAAAACAGTTAATTTCATAACGAGATGACAAATACAAACATGTGTATTTATTATTGACTCATTTCTAAATCATTTGTTGTCATTGTCCTTGTACAGAGTCTTGATAAGTACACAATGTTTTAAATACAATTTTTGAAGTATGACATTGTTTGCATTGAACTGAGCCATTCCTTTTACACTATCATAAATTCCTACTGTAAGTGCACGTTTGAACCTGGACATCTTCTATTGGCAAGCTTTCTTCTGGGAAGGTACATGCTCCAATCTTCTCTTCTCCTTGTTCTGGCAACAGATTACATGGTGCAGGAGTGACATCGCTTGAAATCCCATCAATATCAGTGCAAGTCCATGGAACTTTTTTAGCCTTCTTTGCCAGTTGAATTGTTACATTAGATATGCAGATTCCAGTAAAAGGGTCTCCAGAGATACCCTCCAGCCTCGCAGCCATAGTGACATTCTCCGCAACCATATCACGATAGTTTATGTTCTGAATCACAGGAAGAGCATTAGGATCATACTTGTCATCAGCATGTGACCCGTAATTTCCTGTCATCCAAAATGCCCATTTCATGGTTTTCATGGTCATTCTTCTAACATATATGTCCTTAACATACCCTCCTCTTCCCACAGCAGTTTTGATTCTAACCCCTGATTCTGAATTTATGGCCACAATGTCCTCAGCCCTCACATCTTGGATCCCACCAGACATCTCACTCCCTAAAGCAATCACAGCACTGAATGGAGAAATGCAAGTGAGTCTTCTGATTACAAGCTGCTTTGTTGGCATTCCATAAGCTATACCATACTCATCCCAACCACTCTTCACAGCCACACAGTCATCCCCGGACACAATATAACAGTCTTCAATTCTTGTGTTTGTGCAAGAGTCTGCACCAAAACCATAAACCTTATTATGAACTGTTTTATTATCTAGAACAAGATATGGAGATGTATTCTAACTTACCAGGGTTGATTCCATCTGTATTTGGAGATGTCACAGGAGCCAGAATTGTGATCCCTTGAACAACAACGTTGCTGCATTAAATTTCACATGTTAATTAGAAACAGGAAACATTATAGTAAATTAGAAACAGTTGCAGAGTCAATTATTAAAGATAATAGGTGAAGAAAAGATGAACCTGCTGTATACAGGATGAACATTCCACGATGGAGAGTTCACCAGAGTGAGATTGGATATCTGAACATTATCTGAGTACATGATTTCAATCAGGTAAGGCCTGGTATAATTGAGCTCCCCCTTGTGGAATTTTTGCCACCAGAGATCACCTTGTCCATCCAATGTGCCATTGTTCCCTACGAACAAATTTTGATTCAGTAATTAAATGGAGTAAATTCTCAGTTGGACAAAATTTGTAATCTCAAAAGAACAACTTTCTTTACCAGTTATGATAACATCAGTGAGGTTGGTCCCAAAAATTAGGCTGCTAAACCTTCCACCTTGGGTGTCCCTCCCTCTACCGTAAGATGGCAAGGGATCAATCACTGGCCAGTCATTTTCATCCTGATACAACAGTTTCAAAACAAACATGATATCAATACACTTAAATCACATTAAGTGAAGAAAAACATAACATTAGGAAATTACTGTATCAGACCTGAGAGGCAAGAATCACAGCATCCTTGTGTAGGAATAAAGTGAAATGGCTGGTGAGATTGAAGCTGCCGGTTAACCATCTTCCTGGGGGAACATAAAGTTGAGACCCTCCACTAGATGCATACTGACTCAGATGATCTATGGCTGCCTGAAAAGCTCTGGTGTTCAAAGTTGTTCCATCACCAACACCCCCAAATTCTTCCAATGAGGCACTATAAGCTCTGCAGCTCAGAGCACAATACTCAAAGTAGTCCAAAACTGGAGCTTTGCGACTCTCCACTACAGCCACGTTTGGCAAAGCAACCAGAAGAACACATAATAACAACAACACATCCATGACCTGCCAAACTTCACATGACAAATTTTTCATATGTAACCCAAAATGTCGAAGTAGATGTTGTTTTACTCACCGCAAGGACAGAAAGATAAAGAGTAAAATGGAGTGGTTCTTGTACCTGAATTCTTGAGGGGAGAACTGGTGCGGCGTTAAGCTATTGGTATGTTTACATAGAAGACAATGTAGGTATATATATACATAATTATTATTCTGCATTATGTTTGCTTTCATTTTGTGCTACCCCACATAATATATTTCTTATTCATCATGTGAATGTGATAACAAGAACGTGTCTTGTAAGGCGATGTTTCCAAACGTAGCCCGTCAATTTCTTTTGGATTCAATTCATTCCATTAGATGGTGTGTCAGGGATAAAGTTTGAACAGAATCACTCATCCCAATATTACATTTTAGTAGGAATTTGTCAAGTCGAAGCTTACACCAAAAGTAAAACAAAGAAATAAATTAGATGTTTTCATTATTGAGTTCGAGAACTGATAATTCAGCATCTGATTGTGATATACCGAGGATTGAAGGAAATAATGAATTGGCGTGAGAATTTTTAATAGATGATATTTCAGCTGAACAGTTCAGAAGACACGATCCATTATCAGTGTTGAGTGCACTGCGTATGCATAATCCACATAACATTATTTAAAAATAAAAAAGTAGTATACAAAGCCAATTAACACCACTATTTTGAGTTCCACCATAATTTTTTTAGGTTAATTTTTTGTATGTATCGTATAATGTGTGGTTGAGCTTGTCTAATCCCCCACTTACATGCGAGGACAAATATGATGCATGTTGTTCCTTAGAAGTTAAAGTGGAGAACAAAAAAGAGTGGCGTAGGCAATAGAGCATGTTGTATCGTGCATCAATTAGTGTCTTTTCTTCCACTATAAAAATATTCACACATGACTTACTGTTATCTTTATCCTTAATCTTTAAGAATGAAAAGTAGAAGTAAATTGGGTTAATGTTTGAAGTTTGGCACTGTTGGCTGAAAACTGTATTGGGTGGGAAATAGCATTCTTTTGTTGGGAGGGGTCCCACATCGTCACGGAAGTTTGTCGGACATGTCTGGATTACCTTCCATTCCATTGCCAATCTCGTGACTGCATTTCTAATCCCAGAAACAAGACGCTCACATGACACTCTTCGGTGAGTGTGATGCCACTTCCACGTGGCCCAACTTCACAGCTCAAACTTCTTTTTCTTCACCCTATTTTTTTTTCTCCGCTTTCCTCATTAATATTATTATCACTGATTTTTCTATAATAATTTTAGGTTATCATCCAATCACATTTCTCCGTACTAAATTTATTCTGTAATAAGTATATTACATTTCATGTACACAAGAATTGAAAAGTCTATAATTTATCCTTCCAAATTTTACAAGCTGGGCGACACAGATTCGCTGGTGGCAAATTTTGTTGTCATACAATGAAAACCTTTGAATATGATTTGTAGTTACAGAACTCAAAACATGGAAACTACTGTACATAATAAAATATCACCAAAGTAATGGTTTAGGTAACTTTAATAATAATAAAAAGAAACTCATGTGAGTTACGTTTACATATTTAAAAATGCGAAATGTGAATTTCACTATATCACACATTCTTAAACAATTTATATTTAATTTTGTTTCAATAGAAGAAAGGTAAAGAATTCTAAACAGTTAGCAATTTTTTTTTTTTACTTTCTCTTGCTATCTCTGTGCATATTGTTCTCTGTTTTCAATTCTAAACAAGTTGTTTCAAACTCTTGAATAAACATTTTAGTTGGAGATTCTCTTATATTTGTGTTTATTTATTACTACTATTAATATAAATCAAAAGGTCTCTGTTGTTAAAAACTGTGAATGTCATGATACTGGGCTTGGCCCAGGAAAAAGTATTGACATAATTATTTTATTGTAATTACATATTAGGGTTACTTCTTTCTGCACCCCATAATTTCTAACTTCAACCCATAATTTTTAAAATGATCATTTCATTTCATCTTTCAAAAAGGTGGTTTTAAAACTGAAATAGAATTTTTAAAATAATATTTTCAGAATATACGAAATACAATTTTAGAATAAGTTTTTGGATATGAAAATACCTTATGAAAAAAGATTTTTAGAATAAGCTTTTAATCAAATCCACTGTTTTATTCTTTTTTTTTTATTCTTCTTCCTCCTAAAGAGTGCACACTATGGCAGCCATGACAATGATGGCAGTAGTGGTTGCAGCATTAGTAGCACGGTACAGCGAGAAAGAGTATTTTAATATTTTTTTATTGTGGTATGAGGTGCAGTTGTAATAATGAGGTGTTGGAAGAAAATGTGTTATCTTTCTATAACAAACTACATTTGGGGCTTTTTTTTCTTGCACCCACTTTTCCTTCATACATCTCCCATATAAAACTTGTAATTCCTAAACTATTTTTCATTAAAATTATAATAAAAATTCCTGCATTTCTTTTGCTTTTAATTTTTCTTTTGAATGAAATTTATAAATTTAGAAATATTTTTCGAAATACTCAATCCAAAATATATTTTATATATATTGTGAGTATTTCAAAATATATTTTCAGATCTATGAATCATTATTTATAGATGGAGAAAGATGATGGGTTTATCTATTGTGTTGACAAAAGTAAAGAAAGGAAAAATGGTGATTTAAAAATGGAAATTAGAAAAAGAAAGAATGGTAGAGATTAATGAATCAAGGTTTTTAATATAATTTAATTGAAGGATGATCAGAAATTAGAAATTGTGTAGGGGTGCAGTAAGTAAAAAGGGTCGTGCTAGAAGAAAAGTCCCTACATTTGTATAAAACTAAATCTTGGTCCAAATGGGAGAATGGTATAATCTACCTTCTTTTTTTTCGGAGTATAATAAAGCCATAGATTACCCATTCATATTTCTCTCGTAGAAAAATGTTCTTTGACATTGATGATCATTTCACAATTTATACAAGGATAAAATAATATTAATAAAAATTAACTTTTATAATTTTTTTTAAAATAAAAATAAATAATAATTAGGGATAGTGTCAAATGATAATAATAATAAAAAGAATGATATCAAAATATCAATTTCCTTCTCTTATTTTTCGTATATTCTTACATTTACCAAAATCAAACAAATACAAAAGTGATTTACACCCACCATCTTTCTATTAATATATTTTTTGTAAAAAAACAGTTTCTGTGGAAAATAATTTACGAAAATCAGATTATAAGAAAATATATAAATTGTTCTGTACTTACTATATGTTGTATATATTTAGTTTTAGCTCAAATATGATTCCTTGCTTCGTTCATTACCCTATATATTTCTTTGCTAACTATTTTACTGTTGTTAATTGAATATTTATAATTAACATTAATTACAACTAATATTGATTAAATAAATCTTGATTGATTTTAAATAAGAAATCATTTTAACCTATATCGATGAAAATTAACTTAACAAATTGTTTTAAAAATAATTATAATTAATTTTAACTTGAGAAAAATCATTGTCAATATATTATTTAAAATAATATCAAACTAACAACATTCTTTCATATTTAAGAAACAACAAATATAAAAAAATAAATAAAAGTGAATGATATGATTGTAAGAATAAATATAAATTATTATTTTAAAATAAAACTTAAATACTATTAGGTAACTAAATTACTTCTACGAATTTTTATTATTTTACTTTTGTAAAATTTCATATCCAAAATAACATCTTTCTTTCGAACAATTTCTTATACTCATATACAAATTACCAGTTTTTAATATTAGAAAATAAGAAGGAAGTATACCTTGACAAACAACATAGCAAAAATGATCATTATTAAAAGATAAATTAAAACAAAAAATTAAGTGAATCAATGTGAAAAAGCTCAGAACTGGGGCAATATAACTAAAATAATAATATAAAGCATATGTTCATAAAAAAAGGTCAGTTTCAATTGAATTTATATATTTGTTGCGAGAAATATTAACCAACACAATCGAGATCTCTTATTTATTCAGTTGAAATACAGTAGAAATAATAATAATAAGGTATAATTACTGGTTTGGTACTCCAACTTTTTCGTTAAGTTCAATTTGATACCCAAATTTTTGGTTGGTTCAATTTAATACCCAATTTTCTAAAGAAATTCAATTTGGTCATTTCCGTTAAGTTGGAGTTAACACCGTGTCTGTACAGGACACGTGTCCAACCATGAAATTTTTAATTTTTTTTTAAAAAAATATTTTTTTTTCAAAAAAATTTAAAACTGCCACGTGTCAGTTTATCATCGTGCTACGTGGCAGTGGTAATAGTTGTTTTCAATTTAGTACCCCAATTTAAATTTTTGGTTCAATTTAGTACCCAATGTTTTGAAATGATCCAATTTCGTCCTTTCCAATTTGAGACCAAATTAGTAACTAAGTTTAATTATAACTTATATGTACATGTTAAAATAATTGTTTTGAATTATACATCAAATCATTACACTTAAATATTCAAATTATTTTATTTTTTACAAGTGTAAAAAATTTCATGTGTAAAAAATTAGAAAGGTTAAAATGTAAAAAATAAAATAATTTAAGTATTTAGGTAAAATGATTTGATGTATATATTAGAAAAAGTTATTGTAACATGTATATATAGGTTGTAATTAAGCTTATTTACTAATTTGGTCTCAAGAGAGAGAGTACGAGATTGGATCATTTTTAAAAATTTGGGTACTAAATTGAACTAAAAATTTAAATTGGGGTACTAAATTGAAAACAACTAGTCACGTGTCATGATTGTAAGTTGCCACGTGGCACGATGATAAACCGACATGTGACAGTTTTAAATTTTTTTGAAAAAAAAATAAACTTTTTTGAAAAAAAAATAAACTTTTTTGAATAAAAAATTAAAAATTTCATGGCTTGACACATGTCCGGACACGGTGTTAACTCCAACTTAACGGAGAGGACCAAATTGAATCTCTTTAGAAAATTGGATACTAAATTGAACAAACTAAAAAATTTAGGTAACAAATTGAACTTAACGAAAAAATTGGGATATCAAATCAGTAATTATACCTAATAATAATAATAATAAAAATGTAACCGAGAAAGTGCTGCATTACTTTATTCTGGTAATATATATAATAGCACATAACTGGATTTCTTCACAGAGGCACCGCCATAAGAGATGACAACATCACTTGTCTCCGAACAAGTATCCAAGCGATGAGTGTCCACCGGGAACCGATTTCACTTTTGTGGACGGACGGTTCTGATCATTAATAGTAATTTGTTGATACATGTGGAGAAGCACAGATAAACACAAAAATAAAGATGATGAATCATATATAAAAACATCATCGTAATCAACCAGATAGTGATTAATAAGAGAAACTTACGGTTACGAGGTTTCCCAAGTGTTGGCCCTGAGAAGGTGGAGGGTTATCGTTGTCGATATCAATGCCATAAGGTGGCAATGAACACGTAACTGTCTTCGGAGGAGAAGACTTTGGCTTCTCCTCTGACCCAAACAAATAATTTAAGGAGCTTTGTCCACCACCACTTCTTTCACCTCTACTCATCTTTGCTTAATTTCCATTAATGGCACCCTATATATCATAAGCTTAAATTCCAAATTCTTATTTTCTTCTTTTAAGAAAATGTACAAATATAAACATATGTTGGCGGTGAGACATTAATGGTGTTAAATCGTGATGATGATAATGGTGGCACTAACCTAATAATCGTTAATAAAGAATAGAGAGAATGAAAATGGTGTTGCAGTGGAGTTTGTAACATTAGAGTTGGGTTGGCAGGGATCTTGTAGGGCACAAAAAACACTGGGAAAGGTTTTGTCACCGATCAATCACCTTATAGTCACCATGCCTACACCTCCTACTAATTCATTTTTTTATTTCAATCTCCGATCTTCATTTCTTTTTTGCAACTTTTAAAATTCTCAACAATGTGGACAATTTTATTGTTATAACATCACGATTTTTTGTAATTTTGCAAATATAGGTTTGGTCCTATTTAAAAAATAATTAGTTACAGAGACTTTTCGACCGATTAATAATATAGTGTTGAAAATTTCTTGACTAGAAATAAAGTGATTTTAAGATAATTTTATTGTATAAAAATGAATGTAAATTTCATCTTACAAATTAATTTTGTGTGATAGAATTAGATTTAAAGTTTACTTTTTAACATAGTATAAAAGTCATGAATTAAAATTTATTCCAACAAGATTTATTGTTTGTTAGACCCTAGACCTATTGTATCACCTATTATTGAATCACTCATTAATATTCAATCTCAGACATGTATATATAACGTAAAAAATGTATCTTGGAGATCTCAACACATCAGTACAACTTGAACCCACAAAGAAAATTCTATAGACCGTGACTCACATGAACTTAGTTAATGAAAGAATAAATTTAATTTTTTAACGCAAGACTTACTCATGAGTCAAACATAACATGTAAAAAATAAATTGACTTCGACCTAGCTTTTGAGGAATAAATTGAGTTTCAGTTTTTTTAACTTGCGTCAAGCCCACGACACAACAATTTGTCCCAAACTTGTTTGATGAAATATAAGGTTTAAATGACTTTTTTTTTCGGTACTTCGTAAAACTTTTGGATATCTCTTGAAAACTAGTTATTTGTTTTGAAAAATTAAATTTGTGCCCCAAGGCTTTAGGATTGTGTAACTTTGACTCAATTATTTTATGTAATTACTAAAGGTAAAAGAAACATTTAAAGAACAATACTCACAATATAGAATTGAAATATAAAATTAAAACGAGTGTTTTTAAATGATTAAATTTCAGCATTTTAAAATCAGTCCTTAGAAATTATGGTAACAAATCTAAAACAATTTTAAGTTTGCCAGTCAACAATTAATATCTTTTTTAGTAAGTCTCGAAACAAAAGTGAAAATGTTCATCATAGCAACTTCACTTAATACAACATTTTGAAACCACATTTGAAAGTTCTATTTTTTTTTTAAAGCATCATTAATAGTCTTGGACAGATTTTGTAAAGGTTTTTGTTGCTTTGCAATGATGACTCTCCAATAATAGATGAGATGGCTTGCCTATACAAAAATAAAATACATTTTATATACGAATTATGGCGTGAAACTCTTCAATCAATGCCTCACTATAAAATGTATTACCAAAATTCCTTTTATTTATCTATTTTCACAAAAGAAAAAATAAATTGTTGTTATTTATGCTTCTTTAAATCTTCAGACAAAATTTTACTACTGTTTTACCAACAAACATTCATTGCTTCTTTGACCAGATTTCCCCAAATAATTCTACTCATCAAGTGCCCCAACATAATTTTCCATCATGATTGACATTACACATAAACATTAATAATTACATTTTATTTTTTTCGTTTAAATAGGAATTTCTTAAGGATTTCTTCCTATGAAAAAAAAAAAGAGTTTGATTGTACGTGCAGCTTTACGAGAGATCCAAAGAATGAATTGAACTATTTAGACACGAACATAGCAGCTGCTAAAAAGTACACTCAAGAATGTAATGATTTAAATATAGTCTTCTTTGTTTGACAGATATCTCTCACCGAACACTACATTCTTACTTAAAAGGACCATCAAATAATAACAAAAGACAGAAGAAAAAATGCAATGGAATGCCAATAGATTAAAATTTTGAATTATGTATATTATAATTAACATAATGTGATACGGTGACGGATGAAAACTACGTTGGCTATCATGAATCACAAGATATCAAACACAAATTTGTTATGCAATATTTACCTTATCTCATGTTATGTTTTATGTTGTTAGCCCCCGTTAGATTTTTTTTTTAAATAATGGTTAATTTTAGTGATAAATATATGTTTAGATATCATTATAGAGATCAATAATTTAATTAGATATCAATTCTTTTGATAGTTAAAATTTTGGTAGTTAATATTAATAATAAATTAAAACTATTTTAGTTACCAATAATATTTAGTTTATAAAATATATATAAATTAACTGTTATAGTGACTAATTATTTTTAGTTACTAATTATACAAAGATTATCTTGTAGGAACTTTAATTATTTTGTAATAGCATAAACACAGATAATATTGCATATGTGTGTAAAATACTATTGCGGTGCATGTGTGTATACATTTTTTAAATATGCATAATAAGATATTATATTAGTAGTTGTATGCATTATTATTTTCATTTCTATTTAATATGAACTTGAACTCATTTCAATTATGATAACTTCATTTAACATAATATTTTACATCTTTATATGAAAAGAGTTTCATTATTTTTTTAAAAAAGAACAATACATTTAACTAAGGCAATCTTGTTTTGAGTCTCACATTATTTAAGAATTAAAATAAAAAAACAATTTACACATCCTTTATTCATTTCGTTCTGTGAGTTGTCTTTTATTACCCAATAGTCACAAAGCTACATCTATCAATTGTAAAGGATTCAGTAATTATATATAATTGCTTTTAAATATTTTTTTTATCAGTAAAAAATATATTAATACCAAAGTGGTAGAGGATACAACAACAATATATAATTGATTTTTGATATTTTTTTATCAATAAAAAATATTATACTAGAACATTTGGGGTATTTTAACCCTTTTTATAAAATTATTTACAAAATTCATAAAATAAAAGATTTAATGAAAGACAAAAATTCAAAGCACTTCAAAAGTATGAGCAAAAGAGAGCGTATCCATTATGTTAAAATTTATTCTATTATAATGTTAGAGCATGTATCCTTCTCAATGTATATACTATATGCCTCTCCTCTTCTCTTTTGCATTTGCATCTCTTTAACATTTTGTTGGTGTAATTTCATATTGATTACCCCATTGCAACATGAATTTGATTTTTTCATTTTAGTCTCAATAAATATTAATCTACTTTTCTTCTATACTGTTCATATTGTGAATTAATGTTAATTAAAAAAAAATGAATTTGTCACCGTCCTTGCAAACTAAAATAATACTTGTCTGCTATCCATTGAGTTTATCATGTTGGCTAAATTTGTTTTTTTTTTAGCACAATTATGTTAAAAGACATAAACCATCATTTTATTAATGGACATGGTAAAACTATTTTATACTTTATGACAATTAAACCTTTTGATAAGAAAATAACAAAAAAAAATTTAAATATCACGTTAGACATTTGATCACGATAAGCAATAGTTTATTTGTAATATAAAAGTGAAATAAATTAGTTTTTGATACGATATTATATAATATATAATTATACAAAAAATAAAATGGGGTAATGCTATTTCTTTATCAAGCAAAGTAAATAAAGTAGTAGGTGGTCGTTTCAAAAGTAAGTAAAAAAGAGAGTAAATTCTTAAATTAATAATTTATGTTGTTTTAATTATATATCACAATGTAAGTTGATGTATCCCTTTTGTTCCATTTTGCATTTCATTCGTCTTGCACGAGACTTAAATTGGCTCATCCTGAATAATGATTGGACAGTAGGTATGCAGGTTTGTGCCATAAATATAATCTTAACTTTTTTTTTTACAAATATTGTAGGATAATGTTATTTTAATGTTTAACATTTTTTTTTTCATCTTCCGAGTCTACTATCGATAGAGATGGCAAATAAACCCGTGCCCGTGGGTATCACCCGAACCCGTCCCCGTTTTGACGGGAAATCCCCGCTTTGACTGGGTATGGGTATGGGTATGGGTAATACCCGAAATTTTCAACTGGGGATGGGGATGGGGATGGGGATATATATATATACCCGCCCAAATACCCGTCCCCGCTTAAATTACTA